>JGI20214J51088_10002086_pt1 | contig 13501 bp, 8 predicted proteins | sample WetSurMetagenome_FD_51088 | JGI IMG/M metagenome (IMG submission 51088)
AAGCAGATTCGGTTACAAAGAGCGCCGGATTTAAAAAAGCATATTTTGTCGATGCTGACCATATAAATTTTGATACTGTCGACAGTTTTATCGGGTGCTCGGATTTTTTCACAATTGATGTTGCTTCTTATATTGGCAGAAAGGCTGAAGATAAGGAAATTGAAGAATTTATGACCGGTGTTGACAAATACACCGGAGAGCTGAAAATTCCCGGAACAAAACTATCCTTTATAACAACGGGATATCAAATAAGGCAAATAGCAGAAAAATATCTTTTTGCGGCTATAAAAGCATGGGATATCTATCGAAAAATCGAAAAGGCAAAAGGACGTGGTAATTTTATAACTGAGGTCTCAATGGATGAAGTTCCCCATCCTCAGACACCAGTTGAACTATTTTTCATCCTCAAAATGCTGGCTTCTGAAAATATTCCTGTTCAGACAATTGCTCCCAAGTTTTCAGGCAGATTTAACAAGGGAGTCGATTATGTCGGTGATCCTAAAAAATTTGCCGAGGAATTTGAAGCTGATCTGATGATAATTGATTTTGCAGTAAAGGAGTTTGGCTTGCCTGAAAACCTGAAAATGAGCATACATTCAGGTTCTGATAAATTTGCTATCTATCCGCATATTGGCTCAATTATTAAAAAACACAATAAGGGTATCCACGTTAAGACGGCCGGTACCACATGGCTTGAAGAAGTCATAGGGCTGTCTGAATCAGGTGGTGAAGCTCTGGATTTTGTAAAAAGTATTTATATCGAATCGCTTGAGAAAATCGATGAGTTATGTGCACCATACTCCGATGTGATAGATATAAATGTATCCTCACTCCCATCAAAAACTGAAGTTTCGAAATGGAACAGCAAAAAATATGCTTCTTCATTAAGAAATATTCCCGGCAATAAAGATTATAATCCTAATATGCGGCAATTGATTCATGTTGCATATAAGCTTGCAGCACTTAAGATGGATGAGTATTACAGATTGCTAGATGCCAATGAAAACATTGTAGCAAAATGTGTCTATGAAAATATCTATGATAGACATATCTGCAGATTATTCGATATCAAGTAAATTGGTCGCCCGTATAATCGGAACATAGTAACAAACATTATCAATTAAATTATTTACCGATGAAAATTGAAGTTAAAAAAGACTATACGTATTCACTGGTCGTCCCTACCAGTATGGGGATCAGGATCACTCCGGTAAACAGTCAGCCAGTGCATTGCAGCGATACTTTTATTATGCATGCTACAAGCGCAGAGACCAATGTTGCAACTATTTCATCTTATCTGGGACTCCCTGTTAAAGTACTCACAACCTTTGTAAAGGAGAGCCCTGTAGCCAGGTTAATAAAAGACAACCTTGCAAGCCGGCATATGACTTATGAAGGGGTAGAGGTTGAACAAGGAGGTCCATGGGGTTATCGTCACCAGTTCAATATTGCTGATAGTGGTTATGGAACCCGTGGCCCAAGAGTACATAATGACCGGGCAGGAGAAGTTGGAAAGACACTTGATGCAAAAAACTTTGACCTTGAAAGACTTTTTGGAAAAGAAGGTGTTCAGATACTGCACCTTTCAGGCTTGATTGCTGCACTTTCACCTGAAACAAGCAACTTCTGCCTTGAACTTGCACGCGCTGCAAAGAAATATGGAACAAGGATATCATTCGATCTGAACTTCCGTTCCAGTTTCTGGAAAAACCGTGAAAAAGAACTCAGAAAAATATTTATTGAGATTGCAGCCGTTTCAGATATTCTTGTTGGTAATGAAGAAGATTTTCAACTTTGTCTGGGAATTGCAGGGCCGGAAGAAGGTGGGAAGGATCTGCCTGAACAGATTGAAAGCTTTAAGGAAATGATAAACCGCGTAAAAAAAGCTTTTCCCGGCACTTCTTTATTTGGAACTACTCTCCGGCAGGTAATCAGCACAAATGAACATCTATGGGGTGCAATTATGCTCGAAAATGAAAACTGGCATATTGTTGAACCCCGCAGAATACAAGTCCTCGACAGGATAGGTGGAGGTGATGGTTTCGTTGGGGGAATGCTCTATGCGATATTAAAAGGTTGGGAACCTGAAAAATGGATCCAGTTTGGCTGGGCATGCGGAGCACTTGCAACAACATCATTGACTGACTATGCTCTGCCTTCCGATGAAGAACAGGTTTGGAGCATCTGGAAAGGAAATGCCAGAGTAAAACGCTAAAAAAATATTATTTAAACCACAACTAACAGAATAGCTTTTTCTCAAAATCCACAAAATTTGGGTTTAATTATGTACCTTTCGGAATAGCTTACGGTACATCAAACACCAAAAAATGAGAAAAGTCAGTCAATTGTTTTTATTCAGTTTTCTCTGTAGTAATTACATCCTTTCCGTTCAGGCCAGGAATACAATGCCTTCATTTTCAATTGTGAATGAGTATTCCTTTCAATATTCGGGAGGTGTAGCAACTGAATTTCAGTCTTACAGGGAAATAATTCCCGGAGTATTCAAAATTAAAGATTTTATAATCTATGAAGATTCCAGGTTCTACTCCTCATTTCCCTCGGTAATAAAACGATCCGATGGTGAAATTCTTGTTGCATTCAGACGGGCACCTGACCGTAAAATATTCGGCGAAAAAGGTACCAGTCATGTTGACCCAAATAGTTATCTGATGTTGGTACGCTCTCATGATGGAGAAACCTGGACAAAAGAACCGGATCTTATTTACGCTCATCCGTTTGGAGGTTCACAAGATCCGTGTTTGCTTCAATTAAGGGATGGAACCCTCCTTTGCACGAGCTATGGATGGGCATTTGTTCGCAGTGAAGGTATTCCAAACCTTAAGAAACCCTATGCCGAGGCAGGTGGTTCGATCTTTCTTGGAGGGTATCTTCTGCGGTCTGCTGACGGCGGATTAACATGGCAAGGGCCGGTTTATCCTCCCCACATCTCATCTGAAATAAACTTTAGTGCTCTGGGAGAGCCACTGCCGGCATTCAATCGTGGCGCTCTTTACGAAGGAAAAGATGGCAGAATTTTGTGGGTGGTGGCAGCAGGTGATCCGGCAAACAGAACCTCAACTCATCTGTTGATATCAACGGATAAAGGATTAACATGGAAATATTCCTGTAAAGTCGCTGCAGACTCAAAAGTTACCTTTAATGAGACATCCGTTTATGAAACACCTAAGGGAGATATTGTAGCTTTTTTACGTACTGCTGATTTCGGGGATCAGGCATGTATTGCCCGTTCAAAAGACGGAGGAAAAACATTTGAAAAATGGGAATCTATGGGATTTCAAGGCCATCCATTGAATGCTTTGCGGTTGCCAGATAACAGGGTACTGCTCACATATGGATATCGTCATGTACCATATGGAATAAGAGCCAGGATTCTGAATGCTGAATGTACAGACTTCGCATCAGCACCAGAAATAATTTTGCGTGATGATGGTGGTAATGGTGATATCGGATATACCTGGCCAGTACTTTTGGACAGGAACAGGGTTATGGTTATCTACTATTTCAATAAAAATAACGGTACTCGTCACATAGCAGGTACGATTCTGGAAATCAAGTAAAAATAAATGTACAATATTGAATATAAAAACTTTTAGAATGAGAGAAAAAATCTGTTGCATACTAAGCCGCTATGTGGTTTTAGCAGTGATCCCAACTGTACTTTTAATCCACGTTCAATGCCAGCAATCAAAAGATCTGGAAATTACTGTTTATTCATCTTCACAGGATGGTGACAGATTAACAAAAAAAGCCGAAATAAAATTTGTGTCAGACAAGGAATCTTCGCTGCCTGTTATTCTTGTAGACACAATAACACGCTTTCAGAAAATCGATGGTTTTGGAGCAACATTTAACGAAGCAGGAATGATCTGTCTCAATTCGCTTTCGCCTGAAGCCAAAGGAAACGTGCTAAAAATGTTATTCGAGCCTGTTTCCGGAGCCGGTTATACCCTGATGAAGTCTCCGATTGCTGCATGCGATTTTGCATCTGCAGGTCCCTGGTATACATATAACGATACTCCTGGAGATACCTCTATGTCACATTTCAGCATTGAAAGGGATTTACAGCCCGACGGCCTTATCAGCTTTATCAAAGAAGCTTCAAAATACGGAAGGTTCGAAATAGAATCTCCGGCTGATTTTGCTCCGGATTGGATGTATTATAGTCTTAAGAAGGGAGAAAAACATATTAAACCGGAATATTACAATTCATTGGCAAAGTATTATTCCAAATATATACAGGCGTACGCAGAGAATGGAATTACAATAAACTACCTTAATCTGTTTAACGAAGCCGATAATCCATGGTATTCAAATGTTACATATCAAGTGATGGGTGAACTCATAAAAAATTATGTAGTCCCACGTCTCAGAGCTGATGGATTATCGACAAAAATACAGCTGGGCGAAACCAGCAATCGTCCGGAAGGACTTAAGAAATTTCCTGATGTTCTGAACGATCCTGAGGTTAGAAAACACATCAGTTCACTTACGGTCCACGGTTATGACTGGGATAAATTCTCCACTGTTACGGAGTTGCACAACAAATATCCGGATTTACCTATCTGGATGACAGAAGTCTGTTATGTAACCGGAACTCTCTTCCCTCCCGGCGGTCCTGAAAAATCTCCTGTATATGAGTTTTCTGATGGAGAATTCTGGGGTAACATGATAATGAATGATATGAGAAACTCAGTCTCGGGCTGGATTTACTGGAATATGATCCTTGATCAGGATGGAGGACCATGGCTCGTTTCAACCGAACATGGTGATCCGGATCCAAACCAACAGCACCCTGTGGTTATTATTAACAGGAATACAAAGGAAGTCACCTATACAGGGCTGTACTATTATCTTGAACATTTCAGCAAATTTATTCGACCGGGTGCAATCCGCATAAATGCCACCGGAGGTTCACCCCAACTCAATTTTGCTGGCTTTCAGAATGCCGATGGAAGTATTATTCTCAATGTAATAAATAATGGTGATGCTACAGGATGCAAAATTTCATGGATGAATAAAATGGCTGTTCAGGAACTTAAATCTCATTCTATTACAACATTAAAGTGGAATAGTCCTGAAGTAACCAGGTAAAGTTTTTAAAACATTTTAATCTAATTTTTAAAATAAATTAAAATGAAAATCAAATCAGTTTTTACATTTTTATTAATACTGGGCATTCTTGTTCCATGGATGATATCAGCTCAAAATACAACTACTGATAAAACTCCTGTCAAAATAGGAGTAAGCAGGATAAATGTTACGCCTGAAACACCAACAGTAATGGGCGGATACGGTTTACGGACAACTCCTTTTACCGGAGTTCATGATGACCTTTATGCCTCAGCATTATATTTTTCCGGTGAAAAGATCAAGGCACTTCTTATTACAGCTGATTTACTTAGTTTCCCATCAGTACTTGTTGACGATCTTAAAAAATCTATTTCCATTAAAACAGGTATTCCATCTGAAAATATTATGATTTCAACTGTTCATAACCATGGTGGTCCGGGTACAAGAAATTATGATACTGATTCACTGCATACTGTTGAAGCCTATCTTAAAATTCTTAAAGAAAAACTTACAAGTCTTTCATTTGATGCCATGAAGAACCCTGTACCGTTTCAAATGGGTATCGGAAAGAGTTTTTGTAATATGAATATTAACCGCCGTGCTGTTTTTGCCGACGGCAGTACTGGTTTGGGCAGAAATCCGGATAAGCCTTGCGATCATGAGTTGGTTGCTGTAAAGTTTACCGACATGAACAATAAAACACTTGCAGTTTTGGTGAACTGGCCATGCCATGGTACTGTCAGCGGTCCTGATAATTACAAGATTACCGCTGATTGGCCGGGGGCAACTGCCAGATATATAAGAAATCAGGCAGGAGATGACATAGTAGTTGCTGTAACTGCAGGTGCCTCTGCAGATATAAACCCTATTTACGGACCAGGTAGTAACTTCAAAGAAATTGAAAGTATCGGATTCCATGTAGGTAATGAAGCTTGGAAATCACTTTCAGAAGCACCAACATATTCTGTGAATAACCTCCAGTTCAAAAATGCCGTCATGATCCTTCCTGGTAAAAAAATATACCCCGACGAGTTACCACACTCCACATACGAAAAGGGACCGGATACAGAGATCAGACTTTCTTTATTAAAAATAGGACCTCTAATATTGTCAGGTATATCCGGAGAATTAATGACTGAAATAGGAATGGAAATAAAAAAGAGATCTCCATACTCTGAAACTCTGATCGTTACACATTGCAATGGATCAAGTGGTTACATATGTACCGACAAATCCTTCCCGGAAGGTGGATATGAAGTGAGTGTAACCAAACTTATGCCAGGAGCCGAGAAGCCTCTCATTAACAAGTACATGGAACTAATTAATTCATTTTAAACATTCTTATTTCTTCCTGGAATAAATTAAAAACCTAAAATCTAATATTATGGCTGGAAAATTCAAATTTACTTTTGGCCCGTGGAATATTCATGAGGGAGCAGACCCTTTTGGTCCTTCTGTGCGGAAATCTGTGAAATTCACACAGAAACTGGCGTTGTATAAAAAGCTCGGGTTTGATGGAGTTCAGTTCCACGATGATGATGCTGTACCCGATATGAATGATCTGACACCACAACAGATAATAAATAAGGCTAAAGAACTGAAGAAAGTTCTGGATGATCATGGACTGAGTGCTGAATTTGTGGCACCAAGATTATGGGAGGATGAACGCACCATTGACGGGGGATATACTTCGAATGATCCGCTTTGCAGGAAGTATGCAGTGGACCGGAGTAAGCGTGCTATAGATATCGCAAATTCCCTTGGGACCGATTTGTTGGTATTATGGCTGGCACGTGAAGGAACCTACATACGTGAGTCAAAAGACAGTAAGGTTGCAACCGAAAGAATAATCTATGCAATTAATCAGATGCTTGAGTATGATCCAAAAATAAGAGTTTGTATTGAGCCAAAACCAAATGAACCAATGGATCATACATATATTCCGACAACAGGACATGCGATCGCCTTATCGCTGTTGTGCACCGATCCAAAACGAATAGGGGTAAATATTGAAAGTGCACATGCAATTCTTGCCGGACTGGATCCTTCTGATGAAATGGGATTTGCCCTGTCTTTTAACAAATTATGGACAGTCCATCTCAATGATCAGAACGGGTTGAAATTCGATCAGGATAAAACTTTCGGATCCGTCGATATCCGGAGGGCATTCAACCAGGTCAGGATTCTCGATAAACATGATTATGGCAATAATGGCGAATTTGTCGGCCTTGATGTAAAGGCAATGAGGACTCAAAAAGACTCGAATGCTACTATGCATTTAAGCAACAGTAAAGAAATATTCTTACAACTGCTTGAAATATCAAGGAGTATTGATGAGCAATATATAGTAAAGTGTGCTGAGGAACGTAACTATGAAGAATTGGACCTTTATATTCTCAAATCATTGATAAGTCAGAGATAAGCTAAATACTATTAACCTTCAGTTATTATGAAAACATATAAAGAATTTAAGACTTCCATCCTGATCTTAACAATTAGTTTAATTACCGTTTCAGCTCTTTCAGGTCAGGCCAATACCCGGGTTGATGACAAAAAATATGAGAAGACATATAAATCATTATCAGTTAAAGTTGATAAGGAACGTATCCAAAAAGGGGTGTATTATCTGGCAAAAGATCCCCTTCCAAGACGTGTATTGAACTGGACAATTCCGGGACACACACTTTCAACACTCGAAGAAGCTGATGCCTGGATAATTCAACAACTGAAAAGTTCGGGTTATAATCCGGAGACTGATAATACACAGGTGCGTGCCTTTGGTCGTGATTTCTCAAAACCCCTTGCACATCAGTATGCTGAGCCTCCAAAAGATGCACCCTGGTACACNGCNCACAATATCATAGCCGGAAAACAGGGNACTGAATATCCTGATGATCTCATCCTGATACTGGCACATAAAGATTCACAAAGCTGGATCGCTTCACCTGGTGCCAATGACAATGCTATAGGTACCTGCGGTGCACTGGAGCTGGCAATGGTTCTGAGCAATTACCAACCCAGGCATACTATCCGGTTTATCTTTTGCAATGAAGAACACACTCCTTGGACCAGTGTCACCGCAGCAGAGGCAATAAAGTCCGCCGGGTTAAATGTGCTGGCAGTTATAAACCTGGATGGCATAGGAGTAAAACCAGTATCACAGGCAGGGACCCTTACCAATGTAACACGTTATACTTCAAAGGAAGGAGAACGGCTTGCGGATCTGATGGACATGCTAAATAAACATCATGCAATCGGACTAATACAGACAAAGTTTCTCAGTGAGCATCCTGGTGACGATGACGGTTCTTTTATTAATGCAGGATTTCCATGGTCAGTACTTAATATAGGATCAATGCCCTATGGAGATCCCAATTATCATCTGGAAGGTGATATCGTGGAGAAGGTGGATTTTAATAATGCAAAAGTTACTGTTCAACTGACTCTGGCAGCTATCCTGCATCTGGATATGTACGGAAGACCATAGTAAAGATCTGAAGTATATTCAAAATAGGTTTTTGGAAATCAGATTACCGGTCCAGTTCAATAGCAGCTAATATAAATGGAGCCAGACCTTTTGGATCATTGTCGACCTGCTTTTCAGTAATATAATATCGATAGGATCCATCCCGGTAAGGATTCCCTCCCAGCCCGCATCCACCGCAGATATTATGCATTGTCACAAGACCGCTGCTATCGACAGAGATCAGCTTTTTAATCAGGTCATCGAATGCACTATTTGCTATATCAAGATATTTCTGGTCGAGGTAACCCTGATGTGCTCCCCTTGCAAAAGCATAGATGTACATTGCGGAGCCTGAACCTTCAGGATAATTGCCTTCTCTGCCAACCTGGTTCAAAACCTGAAACCATAAACCGGTTTTAATATCACGGACTCTCAGCAGGGCATCACAGGTGTTCCGGAGAATCAGAATCAGACTGTCTCTATCAGGATGATTAGCAGGCAGATATTCCAGAATATCTTCAATGGCCATTAAATACCATCCTGTTGCCCTGCTCCATGGGTAATGCGATTTACCTGTTTCAGGATCGCACCATTTCTGTGAATGGCTCTCATCCCACGCGTGCATAATCAGACCTGACTGAGAATCTACTGTTTTCTCATAGATCATTTTTGTCTGTGCGGTAGCAACATCAAACCACTCCGGCGCATTGAAATATCCGGCATATTGGGCCATGAAAGTTGATCCCATGAAAATACCATCAAGCCACATCTGCCATGGATAGATTTTTTTATGCCAGTATCCCCCTGAGTTGGTTTTTGGATGACTCTTTAATTGTCTAATTAAACTATCCAGAACAATTTTGTATTTAATATCATGATACTTCTCAAAAAGTGCGATTACAATCCTTCCGGGAAAAATCTTATCGAGATTATATTCTGCCGAATTGTAATCAAGAATTGAACCGTCTGCCATAACAAAGTGATTCACCCAATCTTCCATAAACTTCGAGTATACAGGATTGATATTTCCTAACTTGTCGATCGCCATGCCCAGGAAAGCAACATCATAAGCCCATTTAGGATTTTGATCGAGAAGATATATCAGGCTATCTGACCTGGTGATAACCGAATTTGCCATTTTCACTGACCATTTCTGTCCGATTTGATTCTTATTGTGATCCTGTGCCTGAGAATCAGAGGCAAACAGATAAAACATTATAAGAAGAAGGATTTTTCTATACATAGTTATGGGCGTGCTTTTTTTGCTTCAATATTTGATGATTATCAGTATAATTTCATTAAGAGACTCTATTTCATTAAAATATCAGAGAGAATCTTATTAACCGTAAAATAAGGAAAAGAGGCCTTTATCAGGTCTCCTTTCCTGTTTTTCTCAACAATCACATGTTGATGTTAAGTTTCAATTCACCAGTAATTATTAACCATCATCAATTATATCCTGTGTTTTGCCAGAATCCACCTGGATCCGGTCCTGCCGTGCCGTTAGTTATAGCATCGAGCTGTGGCCTTGGTATCGGACGAAGTACATGGAAGCTCTGTATATTGCTTTTGGCACTGCCATTGTACAATTGGACTCTTTCGATCAGTTTGCCTGTTCGTTTGAGGTCAAACCATCTTAATTGTTCACCGCAAAGTTCCCTTGCTCTTTCATCCAGAATTACATTTATTTGTTTGCCTGTAACCTGAGATTCTTCAGTTGCTGAGAGTATATTTGACTGACCGGAAATGGCACGGGCAGTTCTGAGATCATTAAGCTTTTTAATTGCCGGGGTAGTCTGACCAGACATCATATATCCTTCAGCAGCTATAAGATACATCTCAGACAGACGTAAGACAAATGCATCACGTGAAGCAAGATCTCTTATTATTGAACCTGTCATATCATCAAACTTCTTCAATTGAATATAAATCCGGTTCCCTTTGAAGTTTTCGTTCCCGGTTGTACCTGTTGCAATTGTAGGGAGTGTTCCTGCTGCATCCTGATAAAGTGGATAAACTTTGGAATTACCTACATCTGTTCTTGAAAATAGCACGTACCTGTTTGCTGCCCTCGCAATACGGGCCGCAGTAGCTGTTTTACGGGATAGGTAAATAGCTGTATCACGCATATTTGCGAAGCCTGACGGAGGGGCAACTCCTCCGGCGAAAGCCGTTTGCAGAACAGGAGCCAGGTAATATACATCCCGGAATGAAGCCTGGTATCTCTGGTCTGTTGCATCATTAAACAGATCCAGGAGGTAGCCCGATGGTACAAATCTGGTAAAGCCTTTGCTGTATGCCTGATAACTTGTACCAAGGTTATAATCAACATTCAAATATCTTAGTGTTTTATTTGCCTCAGTATCGGTTCTTTTAAAAACAGTTGTAAGCCCCGGTACAGAATTCCACACACCAACAAACATCAGGTGAGCCGCATTTCCTCCAATTGTATTTCCTGCATTGCGAAGAATCATTTGTGACCATGTCAACTGGACTCCGCTTCCGTCTAATTTCAGGCGCTTTGGTAATATATTGTTTTCAAGTACATCGGAGTAATCGACCCACCAGATTACCTCTTTATTTGATATACCATTCTCATACTGTCCTTTCCAGCAATCGGCATAATTTGTAAAGAAGGAGAGACCGCTTCCTGCAATAACTTCTTCAGCGGCGGCAGCTGCATCAATATATGCCTGGTTATCATTGAATTTACTCGCTTTATAAATCAGGAACCTTGCTTTAAGTGCCTTGGCTGCCCAGAGATTTATATGACCTGTTTTAATTGCTTTTCCTGCAAGCCTGGTTATGGCATCATCGATATCTTCAAGAATAAATGCGTAGACTTCTTCCTCAGAATCACGTCGGGCAATAGTTGAAACATTACTAACCGGTTCGCGGTTTATCTGTACTGGTCCCCATGTTTCAACCAGGTGCCAGTAATAAAAGGCACGAAGAGCTTTTAACTCACCAATATAAGCATTCTTATCAGCATCTGAGAGTATAACTGAAGGGGCATTTTCTACATATTTAATTCCTGTATTACATGTATTTACCGCCGTATAAAAGAGCTCCCAGAATTCATCAAAACAAGCATTCATTGATTCACGCGAACTTGTTGCTACCTCAGGTGTTATGCCGGAATAGTCGATTAAAACCTTCTGTCTGTTGTCATAACCTGTGAGCCATATATCAGTCCCTCCTTCACTTAAACCATAAGCGGCCTCCTTACCATACCATCCCCTGAGGTAAGAGTATGATGAGGCAAGCAATCCATCCAGCCCTGATTTTGTGGAATATATGACCTCTTCACTGGCGCCTGTCTTATTATCTTCAAGGAGATAATCCTTACATGAAATATTTGCAACAATTATTATGGCAAATATTATTGAGATATAATTAAATCTTGTTTTCATTATCTATTGATTTATTATAATTAAAATTCGAGATTAATTCCGAATATCATTTGCTTTGATAATGGATTGGATATTGCGCCACCCCTTTCAGGGTCATAATTATCGAGGTTACTGAATGTAAAGTAGTTCTGCAAAGAACCATAAACTCTAAGATTACTAATTCCAAACTTCCATATTACCTTTCCAGGTATGGTATAACTCAGAGTTACTTCTCTTAGTTTCAGAAATGAAGCTTTCTCGAAGGCTAATGCCGGCATATCATTCTGAGAAGCAATACCCGGTCGTGGAAACTTAGCATCCTGATTCTCAGGGGTCCAGAAATCTACTGCAGGGGAACCATCTGCTTCGGTAGGTTTATAGGCTGTATTATAATCGTATCGTAACCATTGGCCTACTCTTGAATATACCAGTGCAGATAATGTTAAACCTTTGTATGATACTGTATTGTTCCATCCAATAATAAATTTTGGACTCTTGCTATAAAGTCGTTTATCCAGCTCGTTTATTATGGTGTCATTATTGACATCTATTATTTTTATATCGCCGGGTACTTTTTTATATAGTGCAGCCTGATCAGCCTCATCAATTTTCCAGCAACCTGCAGCTTCATAATTATAGAACGCCCGTACAGGTTCACCAACTATCAGTGCGGCATCAGGTATTGAAACATCTTTTGTTTCTCCGCTTGCCAGGGAAACAATTTTGTCCTTGTTTGTTGAGAAAGTTATGTCACTATTCCAGCTGAAATCTTTCTTTTCGATGATCCTGAAATTCATTGCAGCCTCAAATCCTGTATTCTCGGTTTTCCCAACATTCTCCAAAACCTGAGGATAGACAGATGAAGCGGGTAATCCTTTATAAACCAAAAGATTGTCAGTCTGGGAATAATAGAAATCCAGGGTAGCTGATATCCTTTCATGTAGAAGCGATAAATCCAGACCTGCATCATATGTTGTTGTTGTTTCCCAGGTAAGATCAGGGTTGCCAAGGTTTACAGGAACCTGCCCCTGAACAAGAGAAGTACCATATGTATATGGGATTTTATCCATTCCAAGCATTGTAAGAGTCTTGTATGGATCTATGGCAGCGTTACCTGCCTTACCCCAGCTTAGTCTTAATTTAAGATTGTTTACCAGATCTACGGAATTTAGAAATGGTTCTTCTGAAATAATCCATGCTGCTGCAACAGAAGGGAAATAACCCCATTTGTTCCCTTCTGAAAGGACAGAAGAACCATCAGCTCTAACGGTTGCAGTAAGTAGATACTTATCCATTAACTTATAATTTACTCTTCCAAAATACGACAGCATATTCTTTTTAATATAATCATTTGCAATAGCTCTTCCTGCTGTCGGTATAAAAGAGAGATCATAAAATGAACTTTTCATGTAATGATCAAAAGTTCCTATTCCTGAAGCCCCGTGAGACTCAAATACATTTTGCTGGGCGCTCTGACCCGCGAGTAATTGGATTTCATTAATTTCTCCCAGAGATAATGAATAGTTGAGAGTATTTTCAAAAGTATAATTGA
>JGI20214J51088_10002087_pt1 | contig 13501 bp, 11 predicted proteins | sample WetSurMetagenome_FD_51088 | JGI IMG/M metagenome (IMG submission 51088)
TATAAGCGATCAGCGCCCGCTGGAGACGCGCCCCGGCGCCGCTGAGCACATAGAAGCGCGAACCGGTGATCTTGACCCCGCGCTCGAAGTCGATGATCCCGAGCGCCGGTCCCAGGTCCCAGTGCGGTTTCGGTTGAAAATCGTATTCCGGCAAAGCCCCAACCGTGCGCAGGACCACATTCTCACTGTCATCCTTGCCGAACGGGGTGCGTCCGTCGGGTATGTTGGGAAGACCGGCCGCCAGNGATTTGAGCTCCTGCTCCACCTCGGATACTTCCTTATCCAGGACTGCGATCTCATCGCCCACGGCACGCATGGCCTCGATCTTCGCCTGCCGGGAGGCCGCCTCCTTCATCTGGCCGATTTCCTTGGAGACCGAATTCCGCTCGGCCTTGAGCGCCTCCACCTCGGTCAGCATGCCCCGCCGGCGTTCATCCAACTTCAGGATGGCATCCACCGGGCCGGGGTCCATCTGGCGGTCACGCAAGGCCTTGCGGACCAGGTCCGGGCTTTCACGGATAAGAGTTATATCCAACATACAGCACCTCCTTCAGGAAAAAGAACACGCCCCGGTCCGTTTGCAGGACGAGGGGGCGTCTCGTGGTACCACCTGCTTTCACCCCCTCCGGTCCTTCGGACCGCCTCCCCCATTTTCCGTGAAAATAGGGGAGGCCGGGTGGGGGTCTCGGCTGCGCGCTAACGGGCGGACCCGGTTCTCTTACGGTCGCGCCTTCTTCTGGCGCACCCCTGCGAGAGCGACTGTCCCTTTCGAGACACCGGAGTGGATTTCGCCGCCTGGCTGCCTGCCTTGCACCGACCGGCAGGTCGCTGAACAGCCGGACGGTTACTCGTCTCCGGGTTGGCCTTTGGATATGGTTTGATTATATTCACCAGTCAATGGCTGTCAAGGTAATCCTGCCAGATCATATTTATCCCACCTTCATCCTATAATGCAGACAAACTTGGTATAATTTACGCCCTATGAGTATTAAAAAGTATTCCGTTTGGACCGAAGGCTGCCAGATGAACGTGGCCGATTCCCAGCGTGTTGGGTCGGCTCTGGAACGCCTTGGGTATGCATTTACCGGTAAAGTCGAAGAAGCCGATGTGATCGTCCTCAACACCTGCGTCGTTCGCCAGTCTGCCGAGGACAAGGCCTATGGCCGCCTGAGTTCCATCAAGCCGCTCAAGGCGAAGAATCCCGGGCTGGTCATTAACCTGATGGGCTGCCTGGTCGGGATCCGCAATCCGGAGGCCCTGCGCACCCGCTTCCCTTATGTGGATGTATTCTCCCCGCCTTCCGACCCGGGGCCGCTGGTGTCATTTCTAACCCAGGGCGAGGCCCGCTCCATTGAAGAATCCGAGACCGGGGAACGCTTTGCTATGATGGACAGCGGCATCGCGACCGCGCTGCCGGACCTGGCCGCCCGAGCCGGCGCTGCAAGCCTGATCCTGCCTGAGTACGAGCGCGGCAGGCTGGTCTCGGCGCACGTGCCGGTGGTGTTGGGTTGTTCGCATGCCTGTACGTTTTGCATCATCCCCTCCCGGCGCGGCGCCGAAATCTCTCGTCCGGTTGACGATATCCTGACCGAAGCGCGCTCATTGGTAGCGCAGGGCGTAAAGGAGATCACGCTGCTTGGCCAGATCGTTGACCGGTACGGGAAGGACCAGCCCGGCGGCCCCAACATGACCGCCCTACTGCAAATGCTGCACCAGGTCGAGGGTCTGGAACGCATCCGTTTCCTGACCTCCCACCCGAATTATTTCGGCGAAGATATCATGCAGGCGGTCGCCGAACTTCCCAAAGTCATGCCCCACATCGAGATCCCGGTCCAGGCCGGGGACGACGAGGTGCTGAAGAATATGCGCCGCGGCTATACCCAGGCCGATTACCGGAAAATTGTTCAAAATATCCGTGCGCGCATCCCTGACGGTTCCATAGCTACGGATATAATTGTCGGTTTTCCAGGCGAGAGCGAGATCCAGTTCATGCAGACCTACCAGCTTCTCGAAGATCTGCGATTGGATGTGGCCCACCTGGCGCGCTATTCAACCCGTCCCGGTACCGTGGCTGAACGCCGGTTCCCCGATAATGTGCCAGAGGAAGAGAAGATGCGGCGTTACCGGATGCTGGAAGAGCTGCAGGAAAAGATCGCCGGCGAGATAAACAGCCGTTATCTGGGCCGAAAGGTGGATGTGCTGTTTGAAGCCAGGGTCAAGGGTCGCTGGCGCGGCCGCACCCCCACCAATAAACTGGTCTTTGCAGAGAGCGGACAGGATTTGCAAGGGAAAGTCCTCCCCGTAACAGTAACATGGACCGGGCCGTGGTCCATGCAAGCGAAAATTTGAGCATGGTCTGAAAAGTGCGACGCACCTGGCGGGTACGTCGCACTCAATTACCAAATATGGATTAAGAGACAGGGGGCTTATACGGGCTTTGCCCTCCTCGAACAGCTGGTTTACATCTTCGATACTAGGATTCCCATAGTGCTTGACTAGTAAGTTTTAAGACTGCTGTTCAATTTTGTGAACACGTTGCCAACGATCGGGCCGAGTATAAGCAATACAGCCATAACGAGTAGAGCAACTAAAACCAGAATAAAAGCGTACTCGACCAAGCCTTGGCCAGCTTCGCGAACACTGCACAGCATCCATCCCACCTCCCTTCTTTAAGAAGTCCAACTCGAATTGACAATATTATTATATACCGGATTGGGTATCCAGAGTCATTGCATAATTGCAAAGTCTGCGCAGCGGACAACGCCCGCAGGCAGGCTTGCGCGCCGCGCAGATCTCACGTCCAAGCCGGATGATATTCAGGTGGGCGGCATAGTATGTCTCTGGAGGAAACAATTTCTCCAGGTAAAGGTGAGCATCCTCAACAGTCATTTTCTCCGGGCGCAGGCCAATGCGACCCGTGACCCGGTATATGTGTGTATCCACCGGAAAGGCCGGACGTCCCAGGGAAAAGAGCAGGACGATCGCCGCCGTCTTTGGACCAACTCCCTTGAATTTTTTTAACCAGGTGCGGGCCTCTTCAAGCGGCATGTCTTTGAGGAAACTTAGTTCCAGCGAACCGCGTTCGCTGGTGATCTCGCGCAGCACCTGCTGGATGCGCGGTCCTTTCTGGTTGGCCAACCCGGCCTGTCGAATGGCTGCAACTACTGCTGGCGGGTCTGCATCCCGGACTGCCTCCCAGTTTGGAAATTGCCGGCGGAGCGACTCAAAGGCCCGGTCGCGGTTGATATCGTTCGTGTTTTGGGAAAGGATCGTCGAGACAAGCTCGTCCACCGGCGGTAAAGGGTTGCGCCAGGTGGGCTGCCCGTAGAAATCTAGCAGGCGGCGCTGTACTTCGCTGGCAAGCTGGGATATTTCCATCAGAATCCGGCTTCCCTAATAATTAGCATCGTCTGGTTTACGACATCCGCATGCCTGGGCAGGAGGACATTCTGAAGCAGCCTGGCAGTCTCTAGATACAAACGCAAACCAGCAGTTCCGAATCCGATGAAAGCAGGCTTCCCCGACGAAAACGGGTCAAGACCGGCCGCCAACCGGAATTGTCGCGTCCACTCTGACTTCCTCCCGGCTGTTTCCTGAGCCACGTCAATATAGGTGTTCTCGGAGGAGATCAGCGTTCCGCGCTGAACCAGCAGGCAGTCGGCCAGCCCGCGCGTCAGGCCCCAGGTGGCGTACACCGTTTTGGATTCGTTCCCCTCTGCAAGGCCTGCAAGGATCTTGTGGACTTCCTCGGCACAGCCGGAGAGATTCCAGGATGCATACGCGTCTGCTCCCGTCTGCAGTGGCCCCCAGGTGGATTCGGCAGCGGTTTTTTTGAGCGTTGTGATCGAGCCATCTTTATCCAGCAGGATACGTTCCTGGCTGAGGCCCGGAATTACCCATACTGCTTTTTTCGGGTCGCGCAGGCTGGCAAGCTGCTCCTCCACCGTCATCAAGGAAATGCTTACCAGGTAGCCGTCCGCATAACACAGGGAATATGTTTCGCCAGTATCGCCTGGCATTTGCCGTACGTAATGATGAATATCCACGTCGCTATAAGGCCCGTCATCGCCACGGGCGTAACTGCCTGCCAGTGTCACGCCAACAGTATTGGCGTTGTCGAGTTGGGCTACCAGGGACTGAAAAAACGGGTCGGATAATGTGTTCATTGGGTTAAAAAAAGGCGGACAATGATCCGCCTTTTTTGGTATTATTCTCTTTTGAGGGAAAATGCCGGGCGGGCTTCTCCCACCACGATTTTCCGTGCATTAACGACCGGCCTGACCGGCCCGAATTCTGCCAGTGCAGCCAATTCCTTTTCGGAAATATAACCAAGTTGTTTCAGGATCTCAAGCGCCATGGCCGGGCGGACCCGGTTGCGGAAATTACCGTCTGCATCGCGCACCGACAGGTCACCGTCGGCAACTTTGAAAACGATCCCAATTCCTGGCGATTCCGCACCCAGTGCTCCAGCCATGATCCCCAGCGCCATGTAGCCTTCCGCGCCGGCCTTTGCCACGATCCGCTTCGAGCAGACCTCCATAACACGCGTATCGAAACGGCCTGCTCCGCTGACCATGACCGGGTTTGCCATCATCGCTGAGGTGATCCGGCGGCAGGCGGCGGCGCGTTCCTGTGAAAGGTTGTGCGGGTCGCACAGGCGCGCAAACCCCAGTGCGGCATTCGAAAGTGGAATGGCAAAATTGGGGGCCGAACAACCATCCGTGCCGATCTGCACGCGTTCGGGTTCGATCCCGCACATCTCGGAGAAAGTCTCCAAAATCGTTTTTTGAACCGGGTGTTCGGGGTTGATGTAGTCTGCAATAGGAAGGCCGCGCATGCGGGCGTGTGCCAGCATGCCGGTGTGTTTGCCGGAACAATTATTCCGGTTTTGGGTCGGGGTCTCGCCGCGGGCTCGCATCGCTTCGACGGTGGGAAGATGCGAGAGCAGGTGCGTGCCACACAACAGGTCGCTTTCCTGCACCCCAACTTTGGCCTGGATACCCTTGATCACTTCAACATGCTCATCACTGCCTTCGTGCGAGGCGCAGATGATGGCGATCTCTTTGGATGTCAGATGGAAAGTCTGGTCTCCGCCAAGTTCAATAAATGACAAGGCCTGGAGCGGCTTGGCGCTTGACCGCATGAAGGTAACTGCAGTTGGGTCGCCGTACCAGGCCAGCAAACGGCCATTCGAATCAACGACTGCCACCGCACCAAAATGAGTAGATTCAACGATGGCTGCTCTGGTCAGTTCGAAAACGGGCAGATATTCACCTGTCACGATGGATTTACTCCTCACCGGTAATATTGCTGGATGGATGGAAATGCCGGCCATAATAATGATACAAACCATAGCGCAGTCGTTGTGCGTATTTTTGGTGCCGGCTGGCAGGGATCTTGAAAGCATGCAAAAGGGGCTCGATCAGGTTTTCCACGGCTTCCGGAGGGCTTTTCTTCTGTGCCAGTTTTCCGACCTTGTTGAGCACCTGTTCAAGATAATCCCTTTGCGCCCGGATGTCGTCCACGTTCACCAATCCACCGCGCCCGCTGACCACCAGCCAGCCACGGTAGGAGGAGGAAAGCAACAACTTCAGCGTTTCCAGCCAGGCAGGTAGATCCGCCCCGGCCAGGAAAGGCGGCTGGTTGTGTAGCACAGCATCACCGATAAAGACAACCTTTTCGTGTGGCAGGATAACCCAGGTTGCCCCTGCGGAAGGTCCGGGGTGGTGCTCCAGGATAATTGGAGCATTATCGTCCCAGTGCAGGGTCATCTGGTGGCTGAAAGTGATTTCCGGCAATATCCAGCGGACGTTTCCCAGGCCGGGAATACCCTCCCAATCCGCGCCGGTATCCTCCCCCTGGGCTTTAAAGGTGTTGGGGCGGCTGCGAAAGACTTGGGCAGTCTTCTCATGTACAACGATCGTGCAATCCATCGCCCGGGCTCCCAATGTACGATCCGGATGCGCATCGAGGTTGACCAGCAGCCGCTCGGAACCGCCGCCAAGGCTGAGCAGGGCTGCCCGCCAGGTGCGCGCATCCTCCGGAGAGGGGGGTGCATCAATTTGAAGCAGCCCATGCGTAAGGGAAATAACACCCAGCGTGACTCCCGGAAACTCATCTTCTATATAAACATCCTTTGCAATGGTCTGCATTTGTTCTCCTAAAAAAACCAATTTTATATCAACTCAATAATCGGGGGGGATATGAGATCGGTCCCGCCGCTCCCATCTATTGGGAAGCTTCCAATTTTTCTTTTGCAACCGGCAGAGTAAGAATGAATTTGGAGCCCTTTTCAGGTTCACTTTCGACCCAGATTTTGCCGCCGTGACCCTCCACGGCCAACCGGCAAAAAGCCAGACCCACTCCCAGGCCACTGGGGGCCCCACGTTCTTTCAAACGGGTAAACTTGTCGAAGATCCGTTCCTGGTCGGCAACCGGGATCCCCGGCCCGTCATCCTGCACCCACATTTGCAGCCATTCACCATCCCGTTTGGCGCCGAATTCAATCTTCCCGCCGAGTTGAATGAACTTGGAGGCGTTTTCCAAAAGATTAATGAGAACACGGCGGATCATATCCACATCCACCCAGATGGAAGGCAGTTCCTCCGGCGAGCTGTTCGTTAATGTTTGATGCCTGCTCTCCACCGTTGGGCGGACTTCATTGATGACTTCCTCAGCCAGCGTGGCAGCTGCGACAGACTGCTGGGAGACAATCGCCTGCCCCAGTTCCAGCCGGTTAATGTCAAGCAGGGAGTTGACCAGGCGTTGGATCCGGTCAGTGGAACGGCGGGCAATCGCCGTTACCGATTGAACGGTCTCGTTATCCTGGCCGGAACTGATGACATTCAATATATCCAGGCTGGATACGATATTTGCCAGCGGAGATCGCAGATCGTGATAGATCATCGAGAGCATGTCTTCGCGCAGTGTGTCCAGGTCCTTGCGTTCGGTGATGTCACGCATAAGCCATTGCAATGATTCGGCCTCTTCAAAAACCACCCGCCTTACCTGAACCTGGATGGGAATGGCACGCCCGGTACTGCTCTTAAGCACCCCCTCATAACTCATCGTCGCGCCGGCCTTGAGTTTTTCAATATCGATATTCCTTTCACCACGCGTGACATCGTGCAGTTTTTCGATCAACATCCCTTGCAGTTGTTTGGATGTGTATCCGCTGATAATGGCCGCCTGGCGGTTGGCCTCGTGGATTTTCCCATCCCAATCGGTGACAAAAATGGGGTCCACGCTATCATCGAACAACTCACGATAGTGTTTATGCGCTGCCTGTAATCGCTCAAATAGCTGGGCGTTCTGGATGGTGGTGCCAGCCAGGTTTCCAATTCCCGTCAACACCAGCAAGGCATCCGGGTCGAATACGCCGGAGCGAGGATTAATGGCCTGTAGAACGCCGATAACGTGTTCCTGGGCGTAAATCGGTGCGACAGCCATTACATGGATTTTAAGACCATCGAACTGCTCGATCCCAGGCCGGAAGCGTTTATCCTCCTGGACGTCCGGAATGACAACGCCTTCCCCTTCATGAACAACCCAGCCTAGGATGCCCTGCCCGGCCGGGATGCGCTTACCGACAATCCCGGCCTTGTTCTCCCCGGTGGTTGCACGAAAGATCAAGTCCCAGTTTGGCTCGACCAGCGCCAGCGTCACCGTGTCCACTTCCAAAGCCTTATTGGTCTCGTTCAGGATCAGCTGCAGAACCTCGTCCATGCGAAGTGATCCATTGATGGCGGATACGCTGGCTGCCAGGGCAGTCATAACGCGTGCCTGCCGCTGGCTTTCGGCATACAGACGGGCATTCAAAACCGCGATCCCGGACTGGTCAGCAATGGTCTGCATCAAGTTGAGATGCTCTTTACTATAGGATCCTGGCTCAGGGTGAACAAGCGTCAGCACACCCACCAGACGTTTGCGGGCCATCAAGGGGACACATAAAGCGGCCTTTGCGCCGGATTTGTCGATGGAATCATCCGGACGGCGCAGCCAACGTTCGTCGCGACTGGTATCCGGCACCCAGGCAGGCTGCCGCGTCCGGATCACCCAGCCGGCCAGGCCGCGCTCGGTTGTCTCACGCAATTGTTGGGTGGTATGGTCATGGATTTTGCCTCCATAGACGATGGCAGAATCGACCACTTTGCCATTGTCATCCATCACCACAATGCTGCCACGCTCGCCACCGACATGTTTCAGCGATTGGAACAGGATGCGCTGTAAAACTGTGCGCAATTCCAAGGCCGAGGCCAGTTCGCGGCTGACCTCATAAAGCAATTCTAGAGAAGAACGAGTTTCATCGTCAGGCATAGGATTTGCTCAATGCGGTTTGGATTCTGCTGGGCGGCACTTACTGCTTCCAAAAAGCGCGCATGAAATATGGGTTTTTGGAACAACCAGTGCCGGGTATTCCCGGTTCTGCCTGCCACGAACAACGAACAGGTGGGGGCATCTCGAATCTTAACAGATAGTATAGCACAATTGAATATTGGGGCATCGCGTTCCTCTTAAAAGCACAATTCTCAGTATAATGAACCTGTGATTGATCCCGCTCATATCCTTTTCATCCATGGCTCTGACAGCAACAGCCAGACCCATAAAGCCGTCATACTGCGCGGCATCTTTCCGGACATGCTCACCCCCGATTTCACAGGCGGCCTGCCAGAGCGCATGCAGCAACTGGAAAAGATCCTGGGGACTGAGACAGGCTGGACACTGGTCGGCTCGAGCCTGGGCGGCTTGATGGCTGCCATTTTCGCAATGCAGCACCCGGCCCAGGTGCGCAAACTGGTGTTACTTGCACCGGCATTGACACTGCCAGGATTCACCATGAACCTGGGTTCCCAGATTTCCATCCCAACGATCGTTATCCAGGGTACACGCGATGAGCTCATCCCGCTCGAACCCACCCAAAGGTTGGCTGAAAAAGTCTTCATAAACCTGAACTATATTGTGGTGGACGATGACCACCGGCTGCACAAAACCGCACAAGAATTGGATTGGAAGAAACTCCTGGAATAAACGGAAGGGCCTGCGTCAAGCAGGTCCTTCTGTTTATCCGCCATTCCCCAGGTGCAATAAGGCTTCCGGCACCCAGAAACTCCCGTAGCCTTTGAAGACCAGGACAAAGCCCGTTACCAGTATGATCACGCCGAAGGCGATCAGCAGCCAGTCCCGGGTATGGTACCGGAGCTGCTCAAGCCAGGTGCGCGGACCAATGCCGAAAGCCCGCAAGTCCATCGCGTCGATGATATCTTCGCTGCCTATGATGGCGTGGATCGTGACCGGCACGAAGATCGGGCCAAGCTTGCGCACCTGGGCGATCAGCCCGCCGGAGATCTTTTCCAGTTCGTAACCGCGTGCCCGCTGGGCATCCATGGTCAACTGGAAATCGCGCCCGAAGGTCGGGATGAAACGCATGGTGAGATCCATGGCATAAGCGATTTTGTCCGGCAGCCCGATACGGCGGAAGGTGATCCCGTATAGCGCCGGGTTGAGTGAATAAGGGATCAGGATGGTCATGATGGCGATCCCGAAGACCCGCCCAAACTGGCTGACGGCAAAGAAGGCCCGCTCAATGGTGATCTTCAATGTGGGAGTCCAGCCCAGGATCGAGAAGGAGGCCCGGAACTCGCGGATGAGGTGTTCCTGTTTATAGACTTCTGAGCCGCCCCGGCCGGTCAGAAAGGTCAGGAAGGTAAAAATGAAAATGAAGCCGACAATGAACAGGAAAGCCCGCCGGATCTCTTTCCACTTCAACCCGGACGTCAGGAGCACGATGACCGAAATGGCGACCAACGGCAGGAGGAAACGGATGTCCCAGAATAACAGGCTGGTGACCAGGAAGCAGCCATAAAAGATGATCCAGGCGCGCGGGTCGAACCACTGGATGAGGGACTTGCGTTTGCGGTATCGCCAGGTGACTAACATAAAGAAGAGAGTAGAGAGATGAGAACAGGGATCAGAGAATCGTAGCTAGTGGAAAAGGGTGAGAGTAGAGAGTCTGTACTACTCTCTACTCTCTGTTCACTAATAACTACCTCCCCGACTGTTTCTGGACGGCCGCGTAAGCAACCACCAGAAGCGGGACAAGGATGGCGGCAAAGATCAGGTTCGGGCCGGCCGCCGGCAGGAACTCGCCGACCATGGCAGCCGCCGGGCTGTAACCGTTGATCCAGATGTCAGAGATGGCGGCGAAGCCGATGCCCAGAACGTTGCCGAGCATACCCCAGGTGACTGCCGCGGCGATGTCGATGTTCTTGCCAAAGACAAAGCGAACGATCAGGACCAGTATCAGTCCGATCAGGATGGCTCCGCCTCCTGCCAGGAACGTGATCTGGGTCTCACCGAAGGTATCATTGGCGGGGTTGTAGTAGTTCAGATTGGCAATGGTTGGATAAAGGAAATACAGGCCAGCCGCCAGCACGGCCAGGACGGCGCCGATGATCAGCACTACATCCAGGCTCTTCTTCTTGTCAGCGAAAAGCACCGGCAGGCCGGCGATGAAGCCGATCAGGCCGTTGGCAATGCTCCACTGTGGGCTCAGGCCGAATCCGGTCAGGGCATCGCCAAACATGTTGCCGACCGCGCCTGTAAAGAAGCCAACTACCGGGCCGAAGGCATACCCGAAGAACATGGGCAGGGCAATGGCCGGGCGCAGCGCCACCTGGCTGACGGAAGGAACTACAAAAACTGAACCGTTGAACAACCAGGAGAAGACNGCGTAGAGGGCCGCGCCGATGGCCATCCAGACCACCTGGCGGGTGCCGATCTCCCAGGCCTTGTTCTCACGAGTGGCCAGGTAGACAACAAAGGCGATCAGGATGCCCAGGATAACGAAGCCAAAGCGCAGCAGCACGGTGGCCTGGTCAGTCTGGAACCTGGCCACGCCCAGGACGTTGCCAACCAGGAAGATGGCCAGGCCAAAGATGGCCAGCACCACGACCAGGGTGAGCAGCATGTTGGTTAATTTTTTGTCCATACTTTTCTCCTCTTCTGATTTTTGTTTCATCCAAATAAACCAGGGGTCCTTCCCCGGCTGTTGGGAAGCCACAAAATGGCTAATGAATGTGCGCCAGGGCTTCGGCGCGCAGGAAACGCTGTGTGTGCGGCCAGCGCTCCAGGTTCTCGCTTAGCAGGCTGGTAGGCACGAGCCGGCATTTCTCCAGCCGTTTCAGGTCACCCAGCACTTCGTGTGGGGTGCCATCCGCGGCAATGCTGCCGCCTGCCACTATCAGGACCCGGTTGGCGTATATAACCGCCAGATCAACATCATGGGTAATAAACAAAATGGCTTCGAACCCGGGCAACTGCAGGATGGCATCCATGAAGCTCATGTAGTTGTGGTAATCCTGACCGGCGGTTGGCTCGTCCATCACCAGGATACGCGAGCGCATGGCCAGAATGGCCGCAATACTGACGCGTTTCTGCTGGCCGAAGGATAGCGCAAGGGGTGGATCGTTTTCCATATCCGCAAGATTGACAATTTGCAGGGCTTCTTTCACCTCCTTTTCGATCTGGTCTTTGGGATGACCCAGGTTCTTTGGCCCGAACGACAACTCTTCCCGCACCGTGGGTGCAAAAAGCATGTGGCTGGGGCTTTGGAAGACATATCCGAGCGTGGCAGCGATCTGGGCCACGCTGGCTTCACGGGTGTCACGTCCGCCCACCAGGACGTGCCCGGATTTGGGTTTTAGCAGGCCGATGGCATGCTTGACGAAAGTGGTCTTGCCTGCTCCGTTCGGCCCCAGAACGGCAATCACATCGCCACGGTGGATGTCCAGGTTGATGCCGTGCAGGACCTCCGTTCCGCTCTCGTAATCGAAGGCGACTTCCTGGAATTGGACCAGCGCTTCATTCTTGAATCCAACCCCTGTCCCGGGCGAGGTCGGCGGACGTGTTGAAAGCGGTCCTGAGGGAACCAGGCTATCCGGCAGGATCTTCAGCTCGGCCGGGGCGGGATCGTGTTTCGCCAGTTCGATGACGATCGCGGCGGACAACTTGACCTCGTGGTAATCCACCGCCTGCTCCAACCCCTTGAGCGGACCGAGATACCTGACCCCGCCGCCCGACATGAACATGACCCGGTCGGGCCGGATGCGCAGGACGTCTTCAACGCGATGTTCGATCATCAGGACGGTCATGCCTTCATCCGCCAGGCGCCGGACCATGTCGAGGGTTTCATAGGCTGAGGCGGGGTCCAGGCTGGCGAGTGGTTCGTCCAGCAGCAGGATGGACGGGCGCATGGCCAGCACGCCGGCCAGCGCCACCTTCTGCTTCTCTCCGCCTGACAGGTTGAAGGTCTCCCGGTCGCGCAGGTAGGTAATGTTGAGATACTGGAGCGACTCATCCACCCGGGTGATGATCTCCGGACGCGGCATGCCCAGGTTTTCCAAACCGAAAGCCACCTCGTGTAACACCTTTGTCCCCAAAATCTGCCTTTCCGGATCTTGTAATACCGTCCCGACCGTCTGGGAAATTTTGGCCAACGGCCAGCCGGTCGTTTCCTGCCCATTTAATAAAATAAGGCCGGATGCCTCGCCCTTATAGGAGCGTGGGATCAGGCCGTTAATGCAGCGGATGAGCGTGGTTTTGCCGCAACCGCTTGCACCGGCAATCAGCAAAATCTCTCCGGGATTGGCTGTAAAGGAAATATCCCGGATGGCGGGCTGTTCCCGGTCGCGATAACGAAAGGAGAGCTTCTCAATAACCAGCGGCGTTTCGGTTGTCATGGCTGCTTAAGAATAACACCACGATTGGCTTGCAGTTCTATTCTACCTTAATAGCGCATTTCTTCATTCAAGCTAATTTCAAAACTCTTTCCACCTGGTGACGTTCACCTCAACAACCTCGCCGACCTGGGCTCCGGTGACCTGCGCAGCGCTGCCGTTAACGATGGCGATCTCAATGTAGTTCTGGCTGTCCACCAGGGCGACCAGCTCTCCGGGGTTTTTATGCCCATATGAAGCCACCAGGCCGCGCACTTCCCGGCCGCGCAGGTGGAAATTGACATGGGCATGTTCTGCCAGCGCGGCGGCGGGCAGGTCGGTGGTCAGGTTGCCAAACCCATCCATACCCGTGACATGAGCGCGCCAGCCGGTCAGGGTTTTTTCGGGCTTCGGCAGTGACAGCCGGACCGGGTCGGTCAAGCCCGGCCCCAAGTCTGCCAGTGGAACGCCATTGGCAAGATGGGCGCCCACCGGGGCAAAAACATCCCGTCCGTGGAAGGTTTGGCTGACCTGTGCCAGGAAGTATTTTTCATTCGTCAGGTGAACCAGTTCCAGCGGCCAGCCGTTATTTTCGGCATCCTCGTAGATGGGTGTGAACAGGCCGTTATCGGGACCGACAAAATAATGGGCGCCCAGGTGAGCCGCCAGCGCACGCCGCCGGGTGCCAACGCCGGGATCAACCACGGCCACATGGACGGTGCCGGGCGGAAAGTAGGCATAGGCGCGCCATAGCACGAAGGCGCCTTCGAGCACGTTCTGCGGGGAAA
>JGI20214J51088_10002089_pt1 | contig 13492 bp, 9 predicted proteins | sample WetSurMetagenome_FD_51088 | JGI IMG/M metagenome (IMG submission 51088)
AGACCCTGCCAAGCGCGATACGGCCTCGAGAGCCGTGACGGCCGGGGCCGCGCCGCCGCCCGGCTCGCCGGCTGTTATGTCCAGTCTTGCCGAAGCGCACCGATCCTTCACGGTCGAAGTCGACGGGGAGGTGTTCAACGTCAAGATCTCACCCACGATGGGTGGAGGCAGCGGCGCCGTCGCCATCGAGGAAGCCGGAACGGCCTCGGCCCCACGCGAGCTGCCTGAGGGCGCGATCGTAGCCGGGGTGCCCGGTCTCGTGCTGTCCATCACNGTCAAGGTGGGCGACATAGTGGCCGAGGGCGACGAGATCGCCCTCATGGAGATCATGAAGATGCGGCGGAACATCCTTTCCTCCCGGGANGGAGTGGTGACGGAGATCCGGGCACAAGCGGGTCAGATGGTCGACGCCGAGGACGTGCTCCTGGTGGTCGGCCCGCGGGCGGGCTGAGATGCTCCGCAAGATCCTCGTCGCCAATCGCGGGGAGATAGCGGTACGGGTCATGCGGGCCTGCCGCGAGCTGGGCATACTGTCGGTCGCCGTCTTCTCCGAAGCCGACAAGGAGGCGCTGTTCGTCCATCTCGCCGATGATGCCTTTCCCATCGGTCCGGCGCCGGCCTCGCAGAGTTATCTCAACATCGAGAAGATCGTCGACACCGCCGGGCAGTGCGGCGCCGACGCGATCCATCCCGGATACGGCTTCCTTGCCGAGAATCCGAGCTTCGCGGCCGCCTGCGAGAGCAGGGGCATCACGTTCATCGGGCCCTCGAGCCGGGTGCTGGCCCTCATGGGCGACAAGGCCGCCGCCCGCCGGGAGATGATCGGCGCGGGTGTACCGGTGGTGCCCGGCAGCAGCGAGTGCGTCTCCGACCCGGAGAGATCTAGGGCGATCGCGCGCGAGATCGGTTGCCCCGTCATCGTCAAGCCCTCCGGGGGCGGGGGCGGCATCGGCATGACCGTCGCCCACACTGAGGACGAAGTGCCCGGGGCGCTCGAATCGGCGCAGGCCGTCGCTCGCGCCGCCTTCGGCATCGGCGATGTGTATCTCGAGCGGTACCTGCCCGACCCGCGGCACATCGAGTTCCAGATCCTCGCTGACTCCCACGGGAGCGTGGTGCATCTGGGCGAACGTGAATGCTCCATACAGCGCAGGCATCAGAAGCTCATCGAGGAGTCCCCGTCGGTGGTGCTCGACGCAGGCATGCGGGAGCGGATGGGACAGGTGGCGGTGAACGCCGCCCATTGGGTGGGCTACGAGGGGGCGGGCACCGTGGAGTTCCTCTGGTCGGGTGGAGAGTTCTACTTCATGGAAGTGAACGCCCGCGTGCAGGTGGAGCACCCCGTGACCGAGATGGTGACCGGCGTCGATATCGTCAAGGAGCAGATCCGCGTGGCGTCGGGCCTTCCTCTGAGCGTCTCCCAGGACGAGGTCACCATGACCGGGTGGGCCATCGAGTGCCGCATCAACGCCGAGGATCCGGTCAACGATTTCGTCCCGACCCCGGGCAGGATCAGGGGCTACCTCCCTCCGGGCGGCACCGGCGTCAGAGTCGACAGCGGGGTCTACGACTCGTACACGATCCCGCCGTTCTACGATCCCCTGATCGCGAAGCTGATCGTGTGGGGCCGGGATAGGAGCGAGGCCATCAGCCGCATGAAGCGGGCGCTTTACGAGTACTCCATACTCGGAGTCAAGACCAACATCCCGTTCCACCTGGCCGTCATGGACAATGAGCGCTTCGTGCGCGGAGACCTCGGCACCCACTTCATCGAGCAAGAGACNGGCTTGNCNGCCGAGACGAAGCGGATCGCGGAGCAGGCGCAGAACCTGGGGGAGAAGCTCTCCCATCTTGGGCATGACAGAAGGAAGATAGCCGCGATAGCGGCAGTAGCAGCGATGGTTCGGGACTAGATAGGTATCGCCGGCGACCACTGGGGGCCTCCATGGATGAGAAGCGGAACGTACTGCTGATCGCTACGTTGGATTCGAAACAGATCGAGACCGGGTTCATCAAGGAGCGTCTGGAAGAGAACGGCCTCGAGGTTTATCTTCTCGACGCCAGCATCCGCCGGACCATCGAGGGAGGCGCGCACATCACGCCCGACCAGATCGCCGCCGCGGTGGGCACGACTATGCCCGACGTCCGCGCCCTCAACCACGAGGGCAAGTGCATGGCGATCATGATCCAGGGCGCCATCAAATGCGCCCACGAACTGGATGACAAGGTGGGCTTCAGCGGCATCATCGCCGCGGGGGGCTCCGGCGGGACGACTTTGGGCGCGGCGGTCATGCGGACCTTCCCATTCGGGCTGCCCAAAGTCCTGATCTCGACGATGGCCTCCGGCATGACCAAGCCCTTCGTTGGCACCAAGGACATCGTCATGCTCAACTCGATCTGCGACGTGGCCGGTCTCAACACTGTAACGAGGAGGGTCTTCGAGAACGGCGTCTTGGCCCTGGCCTGCATGGCCAAGGGCTACAAGCCGGTCACGGCTTCGGGCAAGCCGGCCGTGACCATGACGACCCTGAGCACCACCGATCCGTGCTGCAACAGGGTGCGCGCCGCGCTCGAAGCGGCGGGGTCGGAGGTGATGGTCTTCCATTCCCAGGGGACGGGTGGCCAGGCCATGGACGAGACCGTCCGCGAGCAGGACGTCTCCCTGGTGATCGACTTGTCGTTGATCGAAGTGGGCGACTATCTGGCGCAGGGCCTCTATGACGGGGGACCCGACCGCTGCAAGGCGGCGCTCCAGAAGGGCGTGCCGACCATCTTCGTGCCGGGTAACATCGACTTCCTGGTGGACGGCCCCGTCGAGGGGGCCAGGCTCCGCTTCCCGGGCCGCCGCTACCACATCCACAACGCTTCGGTGACGGCGGTGCGCGCCGACGCCAACGACTACAAGCGGGTGGCCGAGCACATGGCCGGACTCATACGCGAGGCCAAGGGACCGGTGGCCTTCTTCGTGCCGCTGCTGGGCTTCTCGGCCCACGACAGCGAGCAGGGCCACCTACACGACCTGTCGTTGCCGCCGGTCTTCGCCGAGCATCTGCAGAAAGTGATGCCGGAGGGTGTGCCGGTCGTGGTCCTTCCCTACCACATCAACGACGAGCGGTTCGCCGATGCGCTCATCGAGCAGGCGCGGCTGTTTCAGTCGGGGGTCGCACCGTCGACGGCGTGACTGTCGCCGCCTAGCCGCTCCCGCGCTCGAACGACAACCCGAATCCGAACGGATAGAGCGGATTCTCCGAATCGTAAGGAAGGTCGGGCTTCTGGTTTCGCACGGCCTCCATCGAGCGGGGTAGCTCGAACGGCAGCCTGCCCTCGGGTACGGCCTTGCCGAAGATGACATCCAACACCTCGGCGTCGCACGCGCCATACTCGGCCAGCAACGCCTTCGCCGCGCCGGCGATCTCAGGGATGACGGCCGGGCGGTCCAGGTAGAGGACGACGATAGTAGGGACTGCCTCCAGCAGAGCGAGGATCTCGGCTTGCGCTTCGCCCTTGAAATCCAGGTCGCCGTGGTGGAAAGCGCGGGCAAAGGGATTGTCCGACTCGACCGGGTACCACGGCGTTTCAATCCGCAGGATCGCGAGATCGGCTTCCCGGGGCGTGGTCACGACCTCGGTGTACGTGGACGCGATCGCCACGCCGATGTTCTTGACGAAGAGCTTCTCGCGTCCCTGAAGCGGCAGGATCTGGTGTTCGTTCTTGAGCAAGGTCATCGCCCTCTTCTGCGACGCGAGCCCGGCCGCAGCGGCCTCCGGGTCGCCCAGCACCCGCGCCACCTGTTCCTCGTCGACGAACGGGTTGTCGAACAGGCCCAACTGGAACTTCAGCCGCAACAGTCGCCGNACCGAGAGGTCCAACCGCTCCTGGGAGAGCCGGCCCGACTGCACCAACTCGACCACCAGTTCCGGGTAACTCTCCCCGCCGAATTGGTCGACGCCCGCCTCCAGCGCTTTCAGCACCCTGTCTGCTGCGCCGAGGTGTTCCACTCCCCATGCGCGGGCGGGCCAGACCGTACCGCCTATGTGCGTGTCGGTGATCAGCCCCCAGTCGGTGCACACCACTCCGTCGTACTGGTACTTGTCGCGCAGTAGGCCGGTGATGATGGCTTTGTTGAACGACATCGCGACGTTCTCATCGGTCTGGTCCACCGGCACGCCGTAGTAGGGCATGATCATGGCCGTGCCGGCGTCTATGGCGGCTTCGAACGGCAGGAGGTGGTAGGCGAAGTTGTCGCCGGGGTAGACCTGGCCTTTGTGGAACTCGAAGTGGGGATCGAGTCCCTCGTTCTGCGGGCCCCCACCCGGGAAGTGCTTGGTCATGCACGCGACGCTGTCGGGCCCCAGCGTCTCGCCCTGGAAACCGCGGATGTAGGCTGCGGCAAGCCGGGCTGTCAGGTGGGCGTCCTCGCCAAAGGCGCCGCTGATGCGCGCCCAGCGCGGTTCTGTCGCCAGGTCAACTTGGGGGTGAAGCGCCACGCGGATGCCCAGGGCCAGGTACTCTCGCCGCGCGATGTCGGCGAAGCTCCGAACGAGTTCGGCGTCGCCGATCGCGCCGAAGCCCAGCGTCTCGCACCACTGCGAGAAGTCGGTGGCGCGCATGGAGAAGATGGCCTGCGAGAAGTGATTGCGGGGGTCGGAGGCGATCGTCACCGGGATGCCCAACCGGCTCTGTTCCGCAAGACCCTGCAGCCGGTTGTGCCAGGCGGCGACCACTGGCGCGTCTGGGATCTGCCAGAGGTTGAAGTGGTTCATTTTCTGGCCGGTCATCTGCTCGGCGGCGATGAGCCCCGCCCCGATGCCGGCCATCGCACTGTCCTTCCGCTCGAGCGACCCGTCGTCGTTGACCGCGGCGCTGTTGATGAACAGCATGCCCGCCTTCTCTTCCAGGGTCATCCGGCCGAGAAGGTCCTCGACCCGGGCCTCGATCGGCGCGCGCGGGTCTTCGTACACGTCCAATCTGCCGTTCTTGTTGAGGTCACGGTAAGGGACGCCGCCTTCGACACGCATCAATCCGGAATACCGGGCAGCTACATCGTTCGGAGCGTCGTGCGCCCCGTCATGGTCGTGGGTCATAGGTCTCTTCCCTGCTGTTCCCGAACGTTGCCGTACCGCGATCATCACAGGCACTCTGAGCATACGCTACCGTGTAACGGAGAGAGCGGTTCGCCGGCGTGTTATTTGGAAAGCTGCCGAAGATCGGTCGAAACGGGGTGAGACCACACGTTGCCAGCAATGGAAGCGGACAGCACCGGCGCGATTCCTCTGGCCGCAGTCGCGCGTTCCGGCGTGGGCGCCGAGACCTTCGAGCGAGTCGTCGACAGGCAGGCCGAGCGACTGGTCCGCTGTCTCACGGCCACGCTCCTCGATCGTGAGATGGCTGCCGACGCTGCCCAAGATGCCTTCATCCAGCTCTACAGGCACTGGAACGAGGTGACGAAGACCGGCAGTCCCGACGCCTGGCTCTACCGTGTGGCCTTCAATCGTGGCGAGGACTATCGCCGGGCGTTGGCCCGTACGGGCAGACTCCTGCAGCGTCTCATGAGCGCCGCTCCGGCCCTCGAGGAGGCAGTCGAGTGGGCGCCACGCGGCGAGTTCCTCGACCTGCTCGGGCAGCTTTCCTCCCGGCAGCGCGTCGCGGCTGCTCTGTACTATGAGGCCGACCTGTCGACGGCCGACATCGGCCGGGTCATGGGAATCTCCGAGGGCGCGGTCAACAGCCATCTCCATCGTGCCCGCACGGTTCTCAAGCAGATGTTGGAGGCTCGGTGATGGACGCAAAGGACAAGGAGCTGCGGCGCCTCTATAGAGAGAACGGTCCGCGGGTCGACCTCGACGTCTTCAAAGAACAGCTCGGCAGCCGGCTGGCTCCGAGGCACGGTCGCCGACGGGTGATGCGGGCGCGCTATGTCGTGGCGGCCGCGGTCATCGTGGCCCTTGTCGTCGGACTGGGTCTTGGGGTGCCGGCCCTGGTCGAGCGGCTCAGCCGGCCCACCAACGTTCTTGTGCTCACCGATACGCCCGGTACGAGCGTCTCGACCCCCAGCTCCAGCGTGCCGGCCTTGGCCACTCACGGCCTGTGGGCGGGCAACGTGCAGACGGTGCCGGCCAAACCCGCCTCGCTGCCCGTCGAGTTCTATGAGGAGCCGGCGCATCCGGCGCAGCTCGTTTCCGGCGAGCAGCTCTGGGTCTTTGCCGACGAGGTCACGCCGGCGCAGGCCGCCGCCGCGATCGACAGCGCCGTCGCCGAGACGATCATCCTGGTCTTCGACCCGTCGGACGAGCTCTGTCAGTTGCTCGACATCCTCGAGGCGACGAGACCAAGTCGCTTGGGAGAGCTTCCGGACCTCTTCACCCAGACCCCGGTACTGTGCCGTGAGACGGTGTTCGCCGAGACGGGACCGCACTGGACTCTCGCGTGGGCCCAACTGAACTCCGATGGCGCGCAGCAGGCGGCAGGGCCCGATCCGCCGTCGGTCTACGTGGCGGCCGCCAGTCAGACGATGCGGCTGGACGAGGAGCGCAGGGATCTCCAAGCGAACCAGCAAGCCCAGGCCTCCACCAGCCAGACCCCACCGACGACGGACCTCTATCCGATGCAGAAGACGATGGACTCCGTGGAGGCGCATTCGCTGGCTCAGAAGGCGGTCGACTTCCTGCAAACCGCCACGGCACTCGCGCTCGAAATCGAGGGCTCGTCCGAGATCCAGATGATCGGCCCGAACGACGTGGTCGAACACCGAAGCCACAACGCAGCCCTGATCGCGCCCGGAACCGGTCGGCAGCTCAGCTACAGTGTCTTCTGGTCGAGCGAGGAGCAGACGGGCGGGTCGGTGGATGATGGATGGAGCGGGAGCCCGGTCGCACGGTTCGACGCAGCCGACGGTTCGAGGGGATACATCCAGGCCATGTTCGGCTATGGCTGCCGCCTTCAGCTGAAGAACGGCGTCACGGCCGTCGTCCGGACGACCTCCGACTCGCCACTTCAGCCCGTCGCAGAAGCGTCGTTCTTGACGGCCCAGCAGATGATCGCGTTCACGGAGTGGCTGGCCGCCCAGGGGGAGTACCTACGCCCATAACGGGTTTCTAGCTTCGCGCGACGGGCCTCCGCCGGCTACGGCGTCGTCGTGATCTTCACGTCGGCCGGCACCTGGAAGGTGTCGCTGGAGAGCGATCCCACTTTGATGTTGGAATACTCGATCGTCGTCTTCGTGCCGTCGGCCGAGGTGGTCACCACCTTGACGGGGAAGCCCAGCTTTTCGCTCAGCCACATCTTGACCGTTATCGTGGTCGCGTCGGCGGTGCTGGTGGAAGTGGTGTACTGCACCACGCGGCAGGTCTCGCCGTTCACTTTCTCCATGCCTAAGTCTTGGATGTCGCTGACGTTGACGTCGTTCGCATAGCTCGAGGGATCCTGGATGGGAACGTTGACCGTGGTCTTCATGCCCTGCTTCGTGGACGGCTGGTACATGATCATGGTGTAGCCGACGAGGTCGATGATCATGACGCTGACAACATTGCTGACCGTGGTCTCGATCTTCATGAACTTGCCGGCCTGTGACCACATCTTCCCCGAACTGACGGTGCCCTCGGAGCCGGTGATAGCGAAGTCGAGCGACACGTCCTTCGTTTGCTTGTATTCGCCGAACAGGTCGGCCAGAGCCTGGCTACCGCTACCCGACGTGCTCCCCGACTGGCCTTCGGTGGTCGACGAAGCGACCGTCGTAGTGGATGACTCCGCGGCGGAAGCGCTCGGCGTCAGCGTGCCGCAGATTGCCCCGCTCTTGTGCGAGGAGTTGCCCACGTTGAGGTACACCTGGTCGCTCTCGATAAGGTCTACGAAATCGGCGATGGTCTTGCCCTTGAGCGGACCACCTAGGTCAGCGGCAGTGAAAGAGCCCTCGGCCAAGGTTCCGGTGAAGGTGCCGGTCTTGGTCGGCCCCTCGAACAGGGTGACCAGGACTCCCGCTGAGTTGCCGGGCTCGCCCTGGCGGAGCCGGGCTACGGTGACGTTGGTCAGCTTCTTGATGGTGACGACGTAGTCGACTCTGGATCCGTCGGCCGCCACGGTCAAGGTCAACGCGCCGGTGGCCGACGTCTTGACCGCCGGCACCTCGTTGGCGCCCTTGAGGGTCGCGGTGTAGACAAGAGTGCCGGCGAAGGTGGTGCTCGTCGACGCTTGCTCGAGTGCCGTGGTGCTGGAGCCGCTCGAGGTCGTCGTCGTAGAGGTCGTGTCACCTCCGCACCCCGACGTGAGTATCACAAGACAAACGAGGGCGGCAGCCAAAAGGCCCGACTTCGCGCGCATCGTGCACCTCCACACGGACTGTCGAACACAGCCTGGCATCTTCATCCTACCGCACCGTCGCTCGGGGCGACAGGTGTCTAGGGTGCCGGTCACAAGGCGTGTGCCCTGGGCGTGCCGGCCACGATATAGTGGCTGCGAGGGAATCATTACTTCATCCAGCAGGAGTCCGCGAGTCAGTGGGCCCCAGCGACGGGGCGGCCGAAAGGGGAGGTCGATGCGCGCTCGACGGTACACGAAACGTGCGACATCTCTGGCGTATGTCACCTTGGTGTTCCTGTCTCTCGTCCTTGTCGGTCTCGGGTGCTCGTCGGGGCGTGACTCCGCCCTTCACGATCCGAGTCATCCCTGGACTCAGCAGTCGACGCAGTCCACGACCGCGCTCGTCACTCCGTCGTCCACGCAGCAGACCGCGGCCGAGTCGACCGATGAGACCACGGACTCCGGCGATTTCGATGTCGACGACATCAAGGCCGACTACGTCTACACCTCGGAGCTGATCACCATTCTCTACCCCTTGTACGGCTCGAAGCTCGACGACTTCGTGATCGTCACGCTGGCCAACCAGGGCAAGCTCCCGGCCAAGGTAGTCGTCAAGAGCGAAATCCCCGGGTATACCGGCCAGGCGGTCGACACCGTCGACCTGGGCGCCGGTGAGACACTCGAGGTGCGACAGAATCCGCTGCTCCTGCCTGACGTGATCGACGATCTGAACGTGGAGAAGCCGGCCGAGGTTCACATCCAGGTCGCGGCGCTCGAGAACGGCGACGAGAAGATGATCCTGGAAGAGACGGGCCAGACCACCATCTACGCCCGCCGGGATTTCCCCCTCGGCATCGAGGGCTTCACCGAATCCGAAGTGCTCGAGTTCTTCGCCGCCATGGTCACGCCCAACGATCCGTCGGTGGAGGAGCTGATCCGCAAGGCCGCCAACTACACCGAGTCGGGCATCATCTGGAGCGGATACGGTGACCATGTGGACGACGACGACGGTGGCGTGTACGACCGCCTGCAGGCGCTGTGGCAGGCCGAAGGTGAGTACGACCTGATCTACATCAGCACCTGGGTATCGTTCGCTCCGGGGGCGGTCCAGCGCATCCGGCTGCCGGCCGAGGTGCTCGAACAGCACAGCGGCAACTGCATCGAGCTGGCCATGCTCTACGCTGCGGCGGCCGAGGCTATGGATCTTGAAGCAGCCCTCATCCTGATCCCCGGGCACGCGTACGTGGGCATCCGCACCGATCAGCAGAACGCGAACTACTACTTCGTGGAGACCACGATGATCGGGCGGAACACCTTCTCGGAGGCTGTGGATAGGGCAAGCGCCGAATTCGACGAGACCATGCCGCACCTCGAAGCGCAGGAGTCGGGCTACGGCTGGGTCAAGATCTGGGATGCGCGCGAGCACGGCATCCTGCCGTTGCCTTGGCGCTAGGCCGCCGGCGCTTTGGCGCGCGCGGGCCCGCCCCGAATGGGGTACGCTCCCTGCCGGTCGACGGCGGGGTCGTCGGGCCTGCGCCGCGACGGTATAGTCTCTCGCCATGACAGACCCACTCGAGGCCCCCAAACGAGATCCGTACGCGGTTCTTCGCGTTAGGGACTTCCGTTTTCTCATCATCGGGCGTCTCCTCAGCAGCCTCGGCGCCGAGATGCTCACGTTCGCCATCGCCTGGGAGCTCTGGCTGCGCACCCACTCTGCCTTCGCCCTGGGCATGGTGGGGCTCGTGCAGGTCGCTCCGGTGATCGTGCTGTCGCTGCCGGGCGGTCACGTGGCCGACCAGTACAACCGGCGGCGCATCCTGGTCGTCGCGCAGGTTCTCGTCGTGGTATGCGCTGNGGCTCTTGCCGTGCTGTCGTGGACCCGGGGCCCGATCCTCGTCATCTACGGCGTGCTGCTGGTGATCGGCATCGTGCGGGCGTTCAACGACCCGGCCTCCTCGACACTCATCCCCGAGACCGTCCCGCCCGAGCTGTTCGCCAACGCGGCCACCTGGGGCAGTTCGGCCTGGCAACTGGCGGCCATCAGCGGCCCCGCCCTCGCCGGAGTCTGGGTGGCCGCGGCTGGTCGCGTTACCTGGCTCTACGTGTTCGACGCGGGCGTCACGGCTGCGTATGTGGTGATGCTTGGCCTGATCCGCGGCCGCCATGTGCCTTTGGCGCGCAAGGCCGCCACGATGGACTCGCTCAAAGAAGGCCTGCGCTTCATGCATACCGCGAAGGTCATCCTTGCCGCCATCACCCTCGACATGTTCGCCGTGCTCTTCGGGGGCGCAGTGGCGCTGTTGCCGATCTACGCCACCGACATCCTCAAGGTCGGCCCGACCGGGCTGGGCATCATGCGGGCTGCTCCCTCGGTGGGAGCGCTCATGATGGCCTTCGCCATGGCTCACCTGCCGCCCTTCAGGAAGGCCGGTAAAGTGCTGCTGTGCTCGGTGACCGGCTTCGGGCTTGCCACGATCGTCTTTGGGCTGTCCCGATACTTCGTGCTCTCGGTGGCGATGCTCGTGGTGCTCGGCGCGCTCGACAACATCAGCGTGGTGATCCGCAGCACCCTGATGCTGACTCGCGTGCCCGACGAGATGCGGGGGCGGATCTCGTCGGTGAACAGCATCTTCATCGGCATGTCCAACGAGTTGGGCACATTCGAGTCGGGCCTCCTCGCGTCGGCGGTAGGGCCCGTCATCGCCGTGTGGGGTGGAGGTGTCGGCACCATCCTCGTGGTGCTCGTCGTCGCCCGGGTGTTTCCCGACATGCGCAGGCTGAAGACGCTGGCGGTCGACCCACAACCATAGCCGCGCGAGGCCGGCCTCGGGGCCGCCCAAGGCGGCATACCTCGGGCGCATAGAGCCGCCGCCTTCTGAACATTCCTGCATAGTGGCGACATTCAGTTTGACTATTCGCGGCCGGACTTATATCGTGTTAACGAGCGGACGCTCAATAACCGAGGAGGGGAGCTGTGCGTCCGTCGCCTCAGTCTTGGGATCAACACAAGGAGCTGCATCGTGGGTAAACCTGAGAACGACGAGAAGGGCCTCGCCGAGCGGACCGTCAGCCGTCGAGAGTTCCTGAAGATCGCCGGCGTGACCGGCGTGGCAGTGGGCGTAGCGGGCGGCCTTGGCGGCATCCTCGCGGCCTGCGGCGAAGAAACCACCGAATCGAGCACGACGACCGGCGCGCCGGCCACCACCGCTACGACCGGCGGGACGGCCACGACTGCCGGAGCCACCACCACCGTGTCGGCCGGTGCCGAGCAGGGCACGCCGCTCAAGGTCGGTCTGGTCGTGCCGATGACCGGCCCGCTGGCTGAGTTCGGCGCCCCGACCGAGTACCTCACCAAGAAGGTCGAAGAGGTCACGGGCGGCAAGATCGTCACCAAAGACAACAAAGAGCGCGAGCTGATCTGGATCTCGATGGATAGCCAGTCAGACGCCCAGCGGGCCGCGCAGGTGACCGGCGACCTCATCCAGAACGACAAGGTCAACATGATCCTCGCCGAGGGCGGGCCCGACTCGGTGCTCGGTCCTGCAGACCAGTGCGAGTCGCTCGGCTGCCCGGGTCTCTTCACCAACCTGCCCTGGACCGCCTTCACCTTCGGCCGTGGCAACGACGGCAAGACGCCGTTCAAGTGGACCTACGGCGTCACGATCGGCACCCAAGAGAACGGCCGCGCAGCCGTCAGCGCCTTCGAAGGCTACAAGCCGGGCACGAACAAGAAGGCCGCACTGCTCTACCCGAACAATGCGAACGGCATCGAGTACTCCGACATGAAGAACGGCATCCCGCCGCTTCTGGACGAGCTTGGCTACGCGTATGTCATGCCCGACCTGTATCCGCCGTCGTCGGAGGATTTCACCAACCAGATCGCTCAGTTCAAGAAAGAAGGCTGCGAGGTGCTCTTGGGCTCGGGTGTCACGCCTGAGTTCGCGACCTTCTTCAAGCAGTCTGTGCAGCAGGGCTTCAAGCCCCCGCTGATGTCGAACGGCATCGCGCTCCTGTTCCCGAGCGCTCCGGAGTCGCTCGGCCCGGCAGCCGAGAATCTCATCTGCGAGATCGCGTTCCATCCGGACTTCCCCTTCAAGTCGCCGCTCACCGGCCAGACCTGCAGGGAGATCTGGGACGAGTACGAGGCGACCACCGGCAAGCAGGGCCAGGGCATTCTCAACGCCATCAGGCTCTACGAGTGGACCGTGGACGTCTTCAAGCGCGCGGAGAACGTTGAGGACCCGGAGTCGATCATGGCAGCGGTCGCGGTCAGCAAGATCGACAGCGCCGCCTATCCGTTCGACTTCAACGTCGCGGTTGGGGACAAACAGCGCCCGCATCCGAACATCTTCGTCGTTCCGGTGCTTGCCGGCCAGTGGCAGAAGGGCAAGGGCAAGTGGATGTACGACCAGGTGATCGTGGGCTACGGCGGATTCCCCGAACTCGCGGACAAGATCCCCTTGGGCGGCGAGACCCAGGGCATGAGTTACCCCGCCTAGTTTCTTCGGCGACCAGGCTCACAACAGCCAGACCGGGCGGGGTCCTTCGGGACCCCGCCCTTTTTCGTGCAACGTGGCTTTGTTCATCGGGTCGATGACGCAGTAGGATGGCCCCATGCCAACAAGCCAAGATCCCCCGAGACCAGACAAACCCCGGCGCCGCAGGTTGCCTCCCGACGAGCGCCGCAGGCAGATTGTTCGGGCCGTCAACCAGGTGGTTGCCGAGCACGGGGTGGAAGCCGCCACCATCGCGCGCATAGCCGCCACCGCCGGGGTGTCGGAGGGTGCGTTGTACGTCTACTTCGCGAGCAGGGAGGAGATGCTGAAGGCGGCGCTCGACGACCTCTTCAGACAAATGGCCGAGATCATCGACTCGGCTCCGCAGCAAGATGCCGTAGAGGCCTTGCGAGCCATCGCCGGGCGCCACTCCGACGTGATGAAAACCGAGCGTGAAGCTTTCACCACCCCGTGGATCGAGTTCATCGCCGGCGGGAATCAGGTGGGGCTCCGTGAAGCCATCGCGGCCACGCAGACGCGGGCCTTCGCCAAGATACTGGGCATCATCGAGCGCGGGCAGGTCGCCGGGCGCATCCGGCAGGATCTCGACGCCCGGCGCATCGCCTGGCAGTTCTACACGGTCATGTGGGCCGAGAACCTGAGCTCCCTCATGGGGCTGACCGAATACATCGACGGCGGCC
>JGI20214J51088_10002091_pt1 | contig 13485 bp, 12 predicted proteins | sample WetSurMetagenome_FD_51088 | JGI IMG/M metagenome (IMG submission 51088)
TGATGATAACCTTGCCTTTTTTGTCGGCCGGCACTTCGGACATTAAAATATATTTTTTGCCCATGGGTAATTCCGTGTCTTTGATCTCAAAAATATCTTCGCGAGTAATTTTCCCCGGTAATTCTTTATCGTTAATTTCCAAATCGTGTAAAACTTTACGATATGGCGCTTCTAAAAATCCGTAAGAATTCAAACGGGCATAGCTTGCCAAGTGGCCGACCAAACCGATGTTCGGACCTTCTGGCGTGGCGATCGGGCAGATGCGGCCATAGTGCGTGGTGTGCACATCGCGGACATCAAACCCGGCGCGTTCACGAGTCAAACCGCCCGGGCCCATCGCGGACAAACGGCGTTTATGTTCAAGTTCCGCCAAAGGATTAGTCTGATCCATGAATTGCGATAACTGCGAAGACATGAAAAATTCTTTGACAACTGAAATGACCGGACGAGCGTTGATCAATTTATTCGGCGTTAAAGTATGGATATCAGCGGTGGACATTCTGTCTTTGACAATGCGTTCCATACGAGCCAAACCGACGCGAAAACGATTTTGGATAAGTTCGCCGATGGCGCGAACGCGGCGATTTGATAAATGATCAATATCATCTTCCGGTTCTTGGGTAATATTCAAACGGATAACTTCGCGGATAATATTCACTAAATCTTCCCGGCGCAAAACGCGGGTTTCTTTGTTGACCGGCAAGCCTTCGCCAAAGCGGCGGTTTAATTTATAGCGTCCGACGCGACCAAAATCATAACGATCAAAACGGAAGAACATTGAGTAAATCAAGGATTTGGCGTTTTCCGGATTGGCCAAATCGCCCGGACGGATCTTTTTATAAACTTCTTCCAAAGCTTCCTCTTCGTTATGCGCGGCATCTTTGGCGATCGTCGCTTCAACGTGCGTAAATTCTTCCTCGCCACGGCGGATAACATCGACATCCTTGAATAAATCTTTTAAGGATTCGTCAGTCGAGTAGCCAAAAGCGCGAAGCAAAGAAGTGAAAGCAATTTTTCTTTTGCGATCAATACGCACCCAGATCACTTTATTCACATCAGTTTCGATTTCCAGCCAAGCGCCGCGGTTCGGGATGATTTTCGCGCCGTAATATTTTTTGCCTTTAATAAATTCAGCGGAAAAAATAACACCCGCCGAGCGAATTAACTGCGAAACCACAACTCTTTCAATGCCGTTGACGATAAAAGTGCCGTTTTCAGTCATTAATGGAAAATCGCCCAAGAAAACTTCCTGCGAAGTTTCTTCCTTAGTGCGCTTGTTCAAAAGACGAGTTTTAACGCGCAAAGGAGCTTCGTAAGTGATATTTTTGTCGCGCGACTGTTTTTCGTCGAATTTTGGCTCATCCAAATAATATTCTTCGAAATAGAGTTCCAAATCGCGGCCGATAAAATCGGTAATCGGCGAAATTTCGTCAAAAAGTTCGGCCAAACCTTCCTTGATGAACCAATTATAAGAGTCTTTCTGCATCTCAATCAAGTCCGGCATTTCCAAAATATCCTTGCCGTGAGTAAAGAGCCGGCGGCCGGTACCGGTAACGATAAAATCTTTAGGCGCGTTTTTGGTAGACATAAAATATAAATAATTTGATATTAAATTATAAAAAATAATCTAAGTTTCCACTGAAAAACTGAATTTACAAGCAAAACGACAAAAAACCCCAATCCCGCTTTCGTAGGTTGAGTTTTCGAAATGTATTAAATTAAATTGGTAAAATAAATCACCTTGGAAGACGTTCCGCGCCGATCAAAACGCTAGAAGTACTTTTAAAGTGAATAAAAATGAGCCTTTGGCTCAAAAGAAGAATCTGGACTTATTGTATTAAATATTAGCAATAAGTTATTAACTTGTCAAGAAACCTTTAAGAGCAATTATTAATATCTGTCAAATTTATTTAATATTAGACTTAAAATTAGCTTTTTATCTTTACCAAACACCAAAATTTTACCGCTTGACAACAGGTTATCCACAGATTTTGTATGACGCGCAACAAAATTCCATATCACAGAAACGCAATACATTACGTTCATTTTAGCACGAAGATATTGTACGCCACCATATTAATATTCGCCGGTTCCTTGTATTAATTTTACCCCCGAGGGATTATTAACATCAACACTACCATGAATATAATTCGAGTTATTATAAATTCTGTTATTACCTGATTTGCCCGTATTTGTATTAGACTTATTTCCACTTCCCGATGCCGTACTGGAAGCGACCACCCCTCCAGTATTTTTATTTTCCCCGGAAACCACTGGTTGATCGTTGCCTTTCTCCGGCGAACTTGTTCCAGTTTTAATTTCAAAGGCATTGCCTTGATGGTCACTGCCCGCAGCAGAACCGATAATATTTTCAGGAGTGGCAACGTTGACACCGGCCGGAACATTGCCGGTAGCATTTCCCAAACAGAAAGTCAGACTATAGCTTTGTCCGGCTTTTAGAGATTGATAAGAAAAATTGGAATCAGTCGGGCAACTACCGTCGTTAGGAAAAATATTCCTGGAAACTTCGGATAGATATTTTTTACCGCTGGAATCAACGAGTGGCTTGCCAAAACTAAGGCTGGGCGGATATTTGCCATTATTTCCGTAATAATTTTTCAAGGCTTGCTGAATTGTTTTTACATAGGACACCCTAGCCTGATCCCGCGCCACAGCCGTTGCCTTAGTCGAATCTTTGACATTTTTTTCCACCACTGTACTTTTAACCAAATTGCCGGAAAAACCTGATTGTTTTTTCAGATAACCATCAACAATTGAATTAAAATCACTCGCGGAGGTTCCGGCATACACGGAGAATATCTGCTGGCACAAAAGAACTCCAGTCTTATCTTTCGTACCGGCATATCCTGAAAGATCGTTTGGGGTAAAAATTTGCGCCGCGTATTTGTTGGCGTAATTTTTTTTGTTCGGGTCAGTAATCTGATCGGCGGCGCCATAATCAACCCTGGCCACACAATTTTTTTTACTTTTACTTAGAGACAAGGTTACTTTTCCCAAATCAGGAGTACTGTAAACCGCCTTGAACGGCTGGCAATTGTTAAGGTAAAGATTTTCAAGAAAACAGCAGCGCCCTTTATTATCTTTAAAGCTGCCGTCGCCACTAATTGTTGCCGAAGAAACACTGGAGCAGGAATCAACCAAACCCTGGACAAGATTGCCGCTGAAACCGGCCAGCTGTCCGTTCCAATATTGGCTGATCAGCGAAGAAGGCAGGTTATAAAAATTTTTAGGATCGCCGTAAGCGGATTTTAGCCTGTCCTGACAGCTTAGTTGAGATGAAGAAAATTTCGCGTCGCTCAAAAGTTTGGTATAAATTATATTTTTGTTGGCGTAGAATTTTTTTTCCGGATCAATGATCTTATCCGCGCCGGCAAAATCCAAACGCTCAACGCAATTCTGTTTATCATTAATCAAACTTAAAGTTACCGGGCCCAAATCGGCGGTATTAAAGATCATTTGAAAAGGAAAACAGGAGCCGCTCTTATAACTTTGTTCATAGCAACAAGCTAAATCCATGTCCGTTGCGCTACCGTCGCCTTTAAGCTCAAGTCCGTTCATTCCAGAACATTTTTTTTCCACTTGTTTATTGTTATAAGCGGCAACTTGGGCTCTATCCAGGCTTCCGAAAGGAGTTGCGGCCGACGCCATATACATGTCTAAAATATGGGAAGGAAAATTGTAAAAACCGCTTAAATCAGGATTTTTTTGGCAAGAATAATCCTTGACGCTTTTTGAATCCGCTAATGGATAAAAAGAAGAAATAAATTTTCCAGCGAAAAATTTTTTATCCGGATCAATTATCTGATCGGCGCCGCCATAATTTACGCTTACCATGCAGCTTTCACCGTTTTGACTCAATGATACCGCGACCCTTCCCAAATCTGGAGTATTAAAAACAAGTTCAAAAGGACGGCAAGGGCCGCTTTCCAGATCCTCCTTAAAACAACAAGTGAGTTTTGCATCATCGGATCCGCCGTCGCCTTTCAAAATCCCCTGATTTATTTTTGCGCACTCAGCTGAAGCGCTATTTTGCGCCGGCTTATTTTTTTGCCCAATACCGCAACCGGAAAAAATAAAAAGTAAAAAAATGGCGACGAATAAAAATGATGTTTTTTTAGTCATACAAAAAAAATAATATTTAAAAAAATGTTACATGCTACATAATATATGCTACATGCTTTATTTCTTCTCGCGCCACTCGTCGATCGTCCCAAGGGATTTTTTCGCCGTTAGCCATCCAGATAAGCTGCTCACTCCCCTTTCCGCTAATCAAAACAAGGTCGCCCAGTTCGGCGAGCGTTATCGCTTTGTTGATCGCAGAACGACGATCTGGTATTTTAAATAAATCTAAATTTAATTTTTTACCCGCAGTTTCCGCACCCGCCGCGATCTGTTCAATTATCAAAATCGGGTCATCGTCATATGGATCTTCATTAGTAATTATAACACAATCTGCGCGCTTACCGGCCAAAAGCCCAAGCTTAGGACGGCGAGCAACATCGCGGCCGCCTCCGGCTGAACCTAAAACATTTATAATTCTATTATGCGGAAATTTTTCGATCGTATCGTAAAGTTTGGCTAAAGAATTCGGCTCAAAGGCGTAGTCAACAATAACCATAAATGGCTGGCCTTCATCAATCCTTTCCATTCGGCCGGCTACACCGGAAATAGACAGCAACCCAGCCCTGATTTTTTCCATATCTTTGACAGCCAAGCGAGCCACGCAAGCGGCGGCCATAGCATTAGCGGCATTGAATTCACCTAATAAAGATAATTGAATTTTTTCGCCAAAAGCCTGAAAAGAAACGCCGGATTCTTCTGTTTTAATCTCGCCATATTTTTCTATCTGCAGATCTTCCGGCAAATCTAATTCCCCTCTTGAGAGGGGTGGCGCATCAGCGCCGGGGTGTGTTAACGCCTTTTCCAGCTTAAACCCAATTTTTTCTTCCGCCCAAAAAGAAAGAAAGTACGGCGCTTCGGCATCATCAAGATTGGCAATAATTGTTTTCTTGATGCGAACCATGTCGGTTTTTTTCAAACAACTTTTCTCGTCGCAAACTTTAAAAGTTTCATTAGCAAATTTAATTTTGCAATTTTTCAAATGTTCAAACAATTTTCCTTTGGCTTTTTTATAATTATCAAACCCGCCGTGCGATTCGATGTGCTCGGGATAAAGCCCGGTAAAAATAAGCCAATCATAATTAATGAAGCGGTGGCGGAATTGGCGTATGCCTTCCGAGGTTGTTTCGACAATCGCGAACTGACAGCCGTTCTTCACCATCTTTGCCAATAAACCTTGCAGAAAAAATCTGCCAACCATCGTCATTCTTTTATCATTAAGCCATTCTTTTTCACCGTCATCGAAAATCGCCGTCGAAGTCAGACCGACTTTATAGCCGCAAGCTTTTAAGGTTCTTAATAATAAGTAGGCGGTAGTGGTTTTGCCAATCGTACCGGTAATGCCGATCACCACCATTTTCTCGCTGGGAAATTTATACCACAAAGCCGCCGACCAAGATAATATATAATGGTAGGCCGGCTGAACCGTCTTGAATAATCCTTTGGGGATCAATTTTTTAAGAAAAGAAAATAATTTGTCCATGCTTATAATTTACCACGGAAAAATCATTATGGCAAAAAAACGCCCCCGCAAAAGCCGGAGGCGAAAATGTTTAACGAGAAATTAACTAAAAACAAAAAGCAAAAAGAAAACTAAGTTAATAATACCACCAAAAATCACAAAATATTTTACTTTACTCAATCTTTTTTCGGACACATGCAAACCCCACCAAAAACAAACCAAAGAACAAATAATACTACAAGCTGCCACCAAGAAACAGCCTACTCGATAAAAATCATTCAAAAGCAGTCCAAGTAATAAACAAGAAACGAACGAAAAAAAGAAAGAGAGGAAACTTCGAGCAAACACAGCTCTCGGTCCGATTTGGGAAGTTTTTACATCATTGGGCAGAGTATGACACCAGGAAAAAAAACTGATTATCCCAAAAAGTAATGGAACTATAAGGAAAAAGTCTTTCATTTAAGCTCCTTTGTAAAGGTGCGAAAAAAATTTAAAAAAATCTTCTTATTTTTCTTAATAGAGAATATAGCAAATATCTTTTTTTGTCAAAAATCACATCGAAAGTGCCGGGATAATTTATTTCTTGGCCTCCGAAGCCGCGTTTGAAGCGCGTCACGCCTGGCCATTTCTTTTCATCAATGCCGAAGAAATCGTAATACTTACAACCGGCGGCTTTGGCTTTTTTGATCAGTTCCCATTGCAAAAGATATGGTGCCATTACTTCTCGGCTTTCATTGGAAGACGCGCCATGCAGATAGACGGCCGTATCGCCAAAGAAAGAAAAAATTCCGGCGCAGAGGATTTTATTTTCAAACTCGCCAAAAAATAATTTAATATTTTCCATGGCCAGCATTTTTTTATAATATTCTTTTTCATGCAAACGAAAACCGTCGCGATTGACTGTGGCCGACATTAGGTCCCAAAATTTATCAAATTCCTCGATTCCCGCTTCTCTAATTTTAACCCCCTTCTTTTCCGCCAAGCGGATATTGTAGCGGGTTTTCTGATGCATCGCCGCCAATAACTCTTCTTCCGATTTCGTTAAATCCAAAATTATTGTTTTACTAACTTGAATGTCAATAGTTTTTGAAATTGGAAATTTGAAATTGGAAATTTGAAAGTTTGTTCGCGGTTCGATACGCAAAAAAATAACTTTTTCCTTCTGCGCTATTTTTTTTATCTCATCAATAAAAAATTGAAAATTGAAAATTGAAAATTGAAAATTTATCACCGGTCCTCTCGGCGCGTAAAAATAATTCATCCCCAAAAACAACGGCCTTTTTACTAAAGTTATTACCGCTGCCAGCTCGCCATTATCTTCCACGCCAAAACGCATTACTTTGCCGTCAGCCTTAGCTAAAAATTCCCCCCATTCCCAAGATTGCAAAAATTCCGCGTGCGTTTGGGCGCCTACAAAATCGTCTAATTGCTTTTTATCTTTTATCTCGATTAATTTAAATTCTGTTGACATAAATAAAATTATCTGCCAATATAATAATAGAATTTCTATGAATAAGCACCTCTCAAGGTTTTGTCCTTAAGCGGTGCTTTTTTATTATACAATCTTGTTCTTTAATAAAAAATCTTTTATCTTTACAAACATCTTTTCATGTCCAGCGGCGTTAGGATGAATACCATCTTCTAAATATTTTTCGGATAATGAATCAAAAATGTCTAGATAAAAAATTTTATTTTTCTCCGCCGCTTCCTTTATCTTCTGATTATACAATAAAATATTTTTATTTTCCTGATAAAAATTCGACACCCAAGCAAGCGGCGTTGTCTTTTTTTCATCAACCTTGCCGGCACTTAAAAAGATTACGGTTTGGGAAATATTTTTTGCTTCATCAATCAACTCTTTAATATTTTTCTCAAATTCATCCAGTGGCACTAAAAATTCATTTTTTGATTTAGCAAAAACAGAATCATTACTGCCAATGGCAAAAATGATAATCGACGGATTTCTAAATTCTGCTTCGGCCTGAAATCTTTGCAAAAGTCCGGCGGTGGTATCGCCGTCAACGCCAAGATTGTAAATCGTAAAATAATCTTTAATTCTACCGGAGCGTTGTTCAGTGTCAATAAAAAGACGTAAGCGGTTTGCCCAGCCGCCTTTTTCCAAGTCCCAAGCACCCATCGTTATGCTATCGCCAAAAATACAAATTACTTTATCCATATTTTATTTGATATTTTTTAAGGCTTCTCTAATTCTTTTACCGCTGTCAGTGATGGATTTATCGATTTTTGCCAAGGCTTCGCGAGATTGCTGCAAGGAATAACCGAGTGCCATCAGGGCATCGATTTCTTCGCCGCGAGCGGCGGAAGTCGAACCGGCTACCGGCACCAAGAAGCCGATCTTGTCGCGTAAATCTAAAACGATGCGCTCGGCGGTTTTTTTGCCAATGCCGGAAACCTTGGTTAGCATGGCCAAATCGCTGGTTGCTATCGCCTCTTTTAATTCTTCAGCACTGATCGCGGTCATGATTCCGATGGCGGTTTTTGGACCGATGCCGTTGACGTTCAAAAGCAATTCGAACATTTCTAATTTTTCATAAGTGGAAAAGCCGTAAAGTTCGTTGGCGTCTTCGCGGATATTCTGGTAGATCCAAAATTCCGCCTCAACGGCTTTGGCCAGATCAGCGGCCGCGCCTTCGCCGACAAAAATCTTGTAGCCGATATCGGCGTTATTCAGAATAACAAAGTTCCCTCCCCGTTTGATAATTTTTCCTTTCAAATATGAAATCATATATTTAAATTGTCATCCCGAGCGATTAGCGAGGGATCTGCTTTTGATAATTTTGGTACTTATTTAAAAATCTTATTATATCAAGAAGGTTTTTTGTGATTATTCGGTAAGTAAAACGTTTGTCCTAACAGATTCCTCGCGACACGCTCGGAATGACGAAGAAAATAGGGTCTGGAATGATATTTACTTAATTTTTCTTCTTAAAACACTATATTCTGGGATTTCTTCTTGGCTTTTTATTATAACAGCTGAACCGCCACCTCCGCCATGGGCTTCGATAATTTCTTTGCCGGTCTTGGCGTCGAGCATTTTCTTTAATTTCATTTTCAAAACGGGCAAATGCGGACGGACGATTTCTATTTCGTCGCCGATTTTTATGGTGTTGTGGACTTTAATTATATAACCACCCCTAACCCCTCCTTGAAAAGGAGGGGGAACCGCGACGCCGCAGAATTGCCAATCGCATTTTTCATGGCTATTTTCTAAATTTTGCTCGCCTTTGCCACCCAACAAAAATCCGGTCGTATAACCGCGATGAACCAATCGCGTATTTAATTCTTTATACATTCTTCAGTAGAAAGCACACCCCGTCGCTTCGCGCCACCCCTCTCGAGAGGGGAATTTTCCGCAGGAAACACACCCCGTTCGCCTGAGGCGGACACCCCTCTTGATAGAGGGGAATTTATTGCTTGATGATAGGTATTAACGACTACCGCTTGATAATAAACGCTTTTGGCGCGGCCTTCAATCTTGAATGACGAAATGCCGGCGGCGGCCATTTTATCTAAATATTTTATCAAGCACAAATCTTTGGAATTCAACAAATATGTTCCATGCTCTTCTTCGACTATTTCCATCTCGCGGCCATCGACTTTCGCTTCGCGTAAAAAATATTCCCAGCGGCACGGTTGGGCGCAGTCGCCAAGGTTACCTGAGCGGCCGGTAAATTCTTTTGACAAAAAACAGCGTCCGGAATAAGCCATGCACATCGCGCCGTGGACAAAATATTCTAATTCCAATTTCGGACATTTTTTATGGATCTCTTTAATTTCGGTCAAGGTCGTTTCGCGCCCCAAAACAATTCGCTTTACGCCTTGCTTATACCAAAATTGCGCTGCCGCCCAATTTGTACAATTGGCCTGCGTTGATAAATGGATCTTGGCTTTTGGCCAAGATTTTTTTACCAGCGCCAAAATTCCCGGGTCAGAAATTATCAAAGCATCAACTTTTAGCTCTTTTAAAAATTTTAGATAGCGCGGCAATTTGACCAAATGCTCGTTATGCGCAAAAATATTTATGGTCACATAAACTTTTTTCTTCAACTTTCTGGCCAGCAAAATGGCTTCCTTGATTTTTGCCAAAGTAAAATCATTAATGCGCACCCGCAAAGAAAAATCCGGAATACCTAGATAAACCGCGTCGGCGCCAAAAGCAAAAGCTGTCTGCATTTTCTCCAAATTTCCAGCTGGCGCAATTAATTCTAATTTGGTTTTTTTATTCATTAAAATCTTTTAATCTTAGTAAACTTGGCATTAATAATTATGATTTATTTAATTTTTTATTAAATTTAAAATGTCTGATATTTTTCCACGGGCCCCACAAATTAGTGAATCTCCAGCACCATAATAAATCAGTATTTCACCGCCAAGAACAACGGCTCCAGGACAAAAAACAACCAATGGCATTTTTTTATTCTTAACGCTTTCAACAATATAATCATTCAATTCGTTGTCTGACATTTTTTGCATTTTTTCCAAACCGCCAGGAAGAACATCTACAAAACCGCTTAGCTCATAACTGGCTTTTGGGCCAAAGATAAAATTATCGTGGCGATAAATTATTTTTTGAGGATTGTTTAAATCTAAAATTAAAAAACCTAAACGGTAAGTTTTATAATTATCAATGCCGTGATAAAAAATCAACCAGCCCTTTTCTGTTTTTATAGGCACTGAACCCATTTCCACAAAAGCGTTATCAAAATAATTCCCAGCTCGAGGCGATAAAAAAACACCAGGCTCAACTTGCCATTTTAAACCATCACCAGATTGAGCCAGCCAAATATTATATTCACCGAAAAGCATCCAAAATTTTCCATTTATTTTTTCAGGAAAGATTGCGCCTGATTTTGATCTTTCTTTGCCAATTTCTTTAAAATTTTTATCAGTCACCTTTCCGTCTTCTACCCACACCTTTTTACCGCCATTATTTATAAAATTAAAAACCGACAGGGCGGAACCCCTTTTTTCCCAGTCAACTAAATTTTTAGAGGTGGCAACATTTAATTTTACGTCATTGCCATCAAAAGCCCCATAAGCCATATAATACGTATCGCCAATCTTGGTCACGCGTGGATCTTCTAAACCGCGCTTTTCTTCCGGCGTAGTCGGAACCAAAGCTGGCTTATCTAATCGTTCAAAATTTTCTCCATCTCTAGAAACAGCATGGCCAATCACAGATTGCCAATCCTCTCCCCGACCCATGGCTCGATAAAAAAGATGAAAATCTTGGCCGTCATAAATCGCTCCGGGATTATAAATTTTAAAATTCTCCCAAGAATTTTTCGGATTCGGTTTTAAAATCGGATTATTTTCAAATCGTGTAAAAATTTCCATATTTTTTTATTACGATAATTTAGACTTTTATTCCTCTCAACGCCGCAACACGCTCCTCTACCGGCGGATGCGTCATAAAAAGCTTGGTGAAAAATCCGATGTGGCCGTTCTCGTCGCCTTTCAAGGGAGAAATAATATATAAATGGGCGGTGGCGCGGTTGGCAACTTCCAGGGGTTCGGGGTCGGCGGAAATCTTTTCCAAAGCGCGCGCCAAGCCTTCCGGATAGCGGGTCAACAGCGCGCCGTCAGCATCGGCTTTGAATTCGCGCTTGCGGGAAATGGCGAATTGCATCAATTGCGCAAAAAGCGGAGCTAAAATCATTAAAACTAAGGCGGCGATGGCCAAAATCGCGGCCAGCTGTCCGCCTTCATTATCGTTTGACCGGCGGCGTCCGCCGAAGAATGACCAGCGCCAAAACCAATCAGCCAATAATACTACTACACCGACCAAAACCGTAACAACAGTTGATAATAAAATATCGCGATTGCCGATGTGTGAAAGTTCATGCGCCAAAACGCCTTCCAATTCCGCTTTTTCCAATTTCTGCAAAATGCCGGTAGTAACGGCGATAACGGCATGTTGCGGATCGCGGCCAGTGGCAAAGGCGTTCGGGGCGCTGTCTTCTATTATATATATGCGCGGCACAGGCAAACCGGCGGTAAGGCAAAGATTCTCCACCAAATGATAAAGTTCGCGATTAGAATCGTGATCAATTTCATGCGCGCCCGACATGGCCAAAACTATTTTATCCGACCACCAATAACTGATAAAGCTGGAAACGATGCTAAAAGTCACGGCGATATATAAAATCTCCGGCGCGTTCATGGCGCGCGAAAAAACCCAGCCAATGCCGATGACCGCGATAAAAAATATGGTCATCAACAGCCAAGTCTTGCGCGCATTGGAATCGGAATCATTATATAGAGTCATAAAAAAAAATTCTGTAGAGGTTAATTTCCTCCTCCCGGAAAACTATCACATGAAGAATCTAAGACGGTCGTTTTGCCAGTGACAACATTAAAACTTATTTCATCAAAGCAAGAATCTCCATCTCCTGGGGTGTAGGTCGAAAATACTACGGTTTCATTATTCTTAAATTTATACTGACCAAGAAAATTCTGACCGGAAGCATCGCTGAGTTTGATTTTTTTAAAAAGGTATGCGGAAGTTTCGTCTTTACAGTTATCATTTTTTTCACATGGCCATTTTGTCGGAGCTACAAAAAAATAACAATCTCCAATAGCTCCCGTTTCACGGCAAGCCAGGCTAAATTTATAATTGCCGTAAGAATCCATCTCTTTAGAAAATTTTTCAGCTACAATTAAAATATTTTTCTTATCTGGGCTTGTGAGCACGTCAATTACTTTATAATCCGGATTTAAAAACTCAGTGTCATAACTTGCCTCCGTTGAAGTTGTAACCAGATTATGGATTTGAGTTGGCGTTTCTTGCTTCTGTTGAAGCGATTCCAATGCCAAAACCGCTTTATTATTATCCACTATCAGTTCCTTTAACCTTGCGTCACAAAGACCATTTTTAAACTGCAAAAGTCCAATGGTTAAAACCGTGCCAATTATGACGACGGCTATCGCAAACACGATCAAAATCTTTTTCATAATTTTTTATTTTAAAATTATTAGCTTTACGGCTTTGCCCAAGAGTTGAGCAAAGCGAAAAGAGAATAAGGCAATGCTAATGAATACGAATACATACTAATATAACGAATGTTTGTTAAACGCTTATTCGTTATATTAGTATGTATTCGTATCAAATTAGTATTACGAGCGAATCGAAAATTTAGAACTTTACTTGAACAGGTGCTTTTTCGTCTTCAGCGGCTTGGAAGAATTCGTAGGCTTTGAATTTCAGCATGCCGTTGATAATATTAGTTGGAAAAACCTGGATCGAAGTATTAAAGTCGCGGACGTTGCCGTTGTAGAAGCGGCGGGAAGCCATGATCTTGTCTTCGGTATCGGTCAATTCTCTCTGTAATTCCAAAAAGTTTTGGTTAGCTTTCAGATCTGGGTAAGCTTCAGAAAGGGCGAAGATAGATTTTAGAGCGCCGGTGAGTATATTTTCCGCTTCGGCTTTGGCGCTGCTGGCGCCGCCTTCGACGCTCATGGCGCGATTGCGGGCAGTGATCACTTCGTCTAAAGTTGTTTTTTCGTGCGTGGCATAACCTTCTACGGTTTCCACTAAATTCGGGATGAGATCGTAGCGGCGTTTAAGCTGGACGCTGATGTCGCTCCAAGCTTCGTCAGTGCGATTCTTGCCGCGGATCAAGCCATTGTACATGGCGACGAGCCAAAGCGCCAAAACAACTACCACACCCAAGATGATTAAAAGAATTGTGTTCATAATTTTTTTCGTGTCATTCCCGCGAAGGCGGGAATCCAGTTTAATTTTAGTAAAGCTGGATGACAACTTTAATATATTTAAATTTAAACAATGTCGGGCATAGACCCTCCCCGCCTCGCTGACGCTCGGCACCCCTCCCAAGGAGGGGACTTTTTATTTTTTAACT
>JGI20214J51088_10002092_pt1 | contig 13483 bp, 13 predicted proteins | sample WetSurMetagenome_FD_51088 | JGI IMG/M metagenome (IMG submission 51088)
TTCATGGTATATCATTTGAAGGGGGTCTAAAAAACCCTATCGTCCAGTTAACAGGGATGTTAACGGAGTAAATTCCGGCAGAGACTCCTGTTTACGGGCAAGATACTAATTCTGCCGTCGAAAGTTCATGACCTGAAGGTAATTTCTGAAATTTCTGAAAGGGAGCGACATGATACAGACCGCGCAACCCTTTTAAATTCACAGCCACCAGAATCAAATTTATTGACCTCACCCTTTGATGAGGGTACAGGGGAAGGTATCCCCCGGTTCATTCACCTGCTTTCGCTCACCTGCGAGGAGATCTGCCAACAGAACGCGTCTATGAACGTCTTTTTTTTATCTCTTTTTCTGAAATACGGGATCATAACCATACAGGGATGTAACGCATTAGATAAACCGTATAAGACGCAGGAACCCCCCCATCGTGAAATAAATGGCGGCAATACTGGCATAGCGCCAGAATTTCCAGTCAATATAGGAAAAGTCTCCTTCCCAGTACGCCTGGTAGAGCAGGACTCCCTGGAATATGAGCCATGAGATACTCCCGATGAGGAACAGGAATGCGATAACAACCCCCAGTGTCCACCAGAATACCAGGGATTCATTCTGCCGGCCGGACATTCTCATGTACTTCTCCTGGAGTGATATCCTGGGATAGATCTTATTTTTTTATACGAGTATAATCATATTCTGCCAAGAGCTGTTCACTCCAGGTACCGGGACAGCAGATCTTCGTATAACTTCTGTGCATTCTTTTCGGTGCGGGGCATTTCCGGGAACCCAGAATACCCCTGAGTTTGTTCAACATCCTGCAGAAGACTGACCCCTGACTGATTCTTTGACCTGAACCAGCCCTTTCCCTGATAATACCGGGAGAGGTATTCCTGCTCCCATTGGCCGGGCGTCGGGATAAAAAGGCCTCTCTTAAGCCCGATCTCGGCAAGATCCATCATGGTCGTATACCCTGAACGGCAGATGATGAACCGGGATGCCGACATCAGATCTGCTTTTTCGGTGAACGACCGGTAAGAGTAAATGGTGGTATCGTCTCCTGCTTCCGCCACGTGATTCTCCCCGGGCTTTCCCAGCAATACTACTTTTCTGCCCGGGAGGTCCCTTATCTGGGGAAGGAGAATTTTTTCAAGAGCCGTCCTTTGGGGCTCCATTCCTGATATGAGGAGAAGATAATCGATGCTCTTCGATGTCCTGATTTTTGGCATACTGGCAAGAATCCCTGAGTAATAGACCCGGTTTTTTATCCCTGCCCCTCCCGTACGTGACAATTTCCCGGCAAGTGAGAGCGGACCGGGCGGGTTGTCAGGAATAATTATCGCATCGAATTTCCGGAATCCGCTGCCATTCACGTAGAGGGCAACAAGTTCAACTGGCCAGACAATGAAAGGAAAGGTCTGGTGCGTTAAGTGGGTTATCTGGATCGAAGGGATTGAATCTGAATAGACCCCATAGCGGTTATCGCTGATAATGAGATCATAGCTGGTGCGGGACAGGATTTCCCCTAAATTCCTTCTCTCCTCAGCAAGTGCCTGAACAAGTACCGGAACGTGAAAGGTGAACCTGGCAAAAAAAAATCTCCCCGTGTTATACACAAGCGGATAATCCGGGAACCTGATAAAATTACAGGAAGGGAACTCCTTTTTTAAGAGTTCAAGGGCATTTCCATCGGCAGCGATGGTAACTTCGTGGTCGTGTCTGAGAAGTTCGCGGATGACAGGGACATCACGGGATGCATGGCCAAGGCCCCAGTTCAGAGGTGATAATAATACATGTCCCATCTGATCGATCTCCCGCCATTACCCCTGTCAGAGGGCCGGTACGACGTCGTGAGACATGCATACCGTTGATCCCTTATATCACTCCTAGCCGGTAATGAAGATTTCGTAACGGGAAAATAGGTCCGGGCAAAAAGGCTGCCCGAGGCAGGGTCAGCCGGAAAAATCCGGATTCTTCTCCATCCCAATAATATAATTTTTCTTGGGTAAAGTTCCAATCCAGCCCCTAAAATTTATTATTCTGACGGTGAAATTTCCGAAAAAATTTCGTAACAAAAACTAAAAATGGAAAAAGTGACTGTATTTCTCAGGCATTACATTTTCATGTGGTGGACTCTGCTTACAGATATATCGCAGTGTGGGGGGTCGCCACAGCGGCGGGGGAGGAGGCTTTGTCGAAGCCCCCAGGAGCGTGATAGCTTTCGATTGGAGATTAGTCATGCATGAGTTTATGAAAAAATCAGGGGCTAAAATTGCATATTACCCTTTTTCTTTTGTTACCTGCTGTCCCGGAAACCTTATCTCAGGATCATTCCATGAACCGGTTAATTTACCGGATAAGGCGAGTTTTCCGCAGATTTTTTCGGTTTCCGGCAGGAGTGATCGCGCGGTTGTACCGCCAAGCGGCGTACCGGGAAGAGGCATAAAACGGTGTACGTGCACATTCCCCGACCGTGCAACCCACTGAATCATGTCGAGTGTCTGTTTCTGGTCATCATCGGTCTCGAACGGGAACCCGATAATAAAGTCTACAACCGGCGTGATCGAATACTCCTTGCAGAGTTCCACGGCATGGATGACAGTATCAGTCGTGTGTCCCCGGTAAATACGCTCCAGGACTGTATCGCTCCCCGATTGTGCACCGAAATGGAGTTTNGTATTGGAACAATACCGGGTAATAAGAGAAAGTGATTCATGGCAGATAAATTCCGGGCGTACTTCGCTCGGGAATGTCCCAAAATAGATCGCATGCTTCAGCCTGAGAAAAAGTCGTTCAAGCTTTTCCCACCGTGGATGAATGCCATCAGAACCGTACGCAAATGCGTTTGGCGAGACGAAACGTGCCTGGCCGTGCCGGTTTGCGTAGTCTGCTATGGCATCGATCGAACGGTGACGCATACCATGACCGAACATATGGGGGGTCTGGCAATACCTGCAGGAGAACGGGCAGCCACGGGTGATCTCCACATAGCCTTTCGTCTTCGAAAATGCCGGGTACGCATCGAGCCGGACGCAGGAGTCTGGCGGTATATACCCTTGAGCGGTCGCAACGCCGGGGATGTTCGTATCGCCGCCACATGCTATCCGGCTCAGAAGCCGAGGGAGGGTAAATTCCCCTTCACCGACGATCACATAATCGGCATATTCCGCCACTTCATGGTGACAGGCAGATGCGTGCGGACCGCCCACGATGGTAATGCAGTCCGAAGAAGCGATCTCGGGACGGTAGTGTGATTCGTTCACCGAGTTAAGACTGTAGCAGGTTACCTCATCTGCCGGATTTTCTACCGGGTGAAGAATGAACCCTTCCTGTTCGCACGCTGCCGAGACGGCTGCAAATGAGTTCCGTGCTGCATGGATCTGACGCCAGTTCACGTTCATGGAGGGGGTATCGTTTTATAAAACGGAAAAAGGGGATTTTTACGTGGTTATTAGCCACGTGAACGATATTCCCGCAACACATCCATTATCTTGTACGTCTGACCGGTGTTGACTGAAATCCATACCTCGACACGATCGATCGGTCCCCTCGAAGATCCCGAGCCCCGGGTCCCCTGGAGTTCCACCTCATCCCCTTTCTTCGTTCCAACGGTAGCAGTCTCGGTTGTCCCGTCGGCTCGCGTGAGTTTAACATCGACTTTCTTCACACTGTTCATGCCTTTGCCACCCTGAAAGATGACCGGAATGATCCCAAGGTAATCTTTCTCCCCAACATCCACGGTGACGTCGTTATAATCTGGTAATACGTCCGTTGGAACAGTGGTAAACGTTATTGGTGCCCCTGATGCGGGGGTTCCGGATCCGGCAGGGGTTCCGGATCCCGGGGTGGCTGAGCCAGGGGTTGACGGAATGCCTGTGCACCCGGCAAAGGCAAGAGCACCACAGAGAAGCACCATCATGATCACGATGATTCTGCATTGCATACACAGAAAATGCGAGCCGGTGTTATATCATGCTTGTGCTCGTGAAACGTTGTGGTTTTTACTCAGGAGTGTGAGAAAGATTCAACCCTTTTTTTGTTAAATTGACTCAAATACTATCTCTTTTGCGAAATATTTATCAGTGCTTAAAAGTAATGGCTTTTTATTCAACGAACAGTCGTTTCCTGATGTGGTGAATATTCATGGCTGAAGAGAAGAAGGAAGAAAAAAAAGAAGAGAAGAAGGGATTTATGCAGGAATTCATGGAATTCCTGTTAAAATACCAGGTCATTGGCCTTGCCGTAGCGGTTATTATCGGTGCAGCAGCAACAAAAATGGTAACCGCCACGGTAACTGATATCATTATGCCAATTATCGGCGCAATCATTCCCGGAGGAAGCTGGAGAACAGCAATTATCAATGCCGGTCCGATAGCTTTTCTTGTCGGTGATTTCGTTGGTGCAGTCATTGATTTTATCATCATCGCCCTCGTTGTATTCCTTATTGTCAAATACATGATGAAAGGAGATACCACAAAAAAGATCTAAAGATTCTTTTTTTTTGTTGGTGTTCATTGACTTTTTATTGTGAAGAGATGTCCCATGGCACGCACACCTCGCCGGGGTTTCATCCCCGCCGTTTCGCACTCCTTTGTACCACATGCGATTTTGGCTGAACAGGGGATACATCATCACGCTCAGCAAAAAGGACCGGGGGTAACCAGTACGATCCCCCGGGTCATCTCAGTGAGAGCGTTTTAATTTCATTCACGGAGTTATCTGACCGATAAGACTCTTTAGTATACGAAACCAACAGAAAAGATACAACACCACAATCAGGATCTCCTGGTTCATTCCTGTCCCCACTTCAGATTTACCACGGTGCCAGATGCAAAAAAAACAAATTATCGGTCTTATTCTTCTGCTCTTTGTTTGCTCAGTCATTCCGGCATTCGTGTCAGCTGAGACCGCACCCGGATCCGGCTTTATTGTCGTAGCTTCAGCACCTGCTGCAGATTTTTACACAACCACTCAGGTCAGCAATGCCCCGTTCCGGGTCAGTTTCTTTGATCGATCAGAAGGCACCCGGCCCCTTTCCTATCTCTGGGACTTTGGAGACGGAACAACATCGGTTGAACAGAACCCGACCCATGTCTATACGAGAAATGGCGAATTCACGGTTACCCTGACCGTCACAAACTCATTTGGCCAGGACATGATAGCCAGACCAGGATATATCGCTGTTGGTGATTCACCGAAACCGGACTTTACTGCATCTCCTCTCCAGGGGAAGGTCCCGCTTACCGTTGCATTTACCGGTGTTACCAATGGTACTACAACGTACTGGAGATGGGATTTCGGGGATGGTTCGTTTGGCTCCGGGCAAAACCCGGCTCATACCTATACCAGGCCAGGATTGTATGCCATTACCGTAACTGCTGCGAATGAATTTGGCACGGGGCAGGTCACGAAATCGGGCATCATCAATACCGGTGTGGTTCCCAAAGCCGAGTTCATTGCCGGGACCCGCCAGGGGAATCCTCCGCTCACGGTCAGATTCCAGGATTTCTCGAGCGGCAACCCCCTTGTATGGTCCTGGGATTTTGGTGATGGTTCAACAAGTTCGGAAAAAGATCCGGTTCATATCTATACACAGGAGGGAGAGTATACCACTACCCTTCTGGTTGCAAATGCCTTCGGCAGGGATTCCCTCACCCGTCCCGGCCACATCCGCGTCGGGAACCCGGCACCATCATCAACACCGGCCTCAGCACTACATATACCGCCACTCACGAATGAGAGTCAGGCCGAAGGTATCATCGGCCTGATCCGTGAAGCGAAAGGATCGACGGAGAAGAACCTTCCCACGAGCGACTTCATCCCCCCGCAGTTCATGGCGCTTGCTGCAGCACTGACAAGCATTGCAGTCGTTGGTGTCCAGCTCCTGATCAGTAATGCCGGTACGCTCTTCCGGTTCGCCCCGGGGATCGCAAAATTCCTTGCCAATCTGGCAGGCAGTCATGTGGTGGAAAAGGTGAGTGCCGCTGAAATAGAGAGGCGCGGGATTGTTGTGCGCCAGCGGGAGCGTCATTTCCTGGGACTCTCGGCAATCGAGATCCTTGTCATCGAAGTGGCGACAATCATGTTAGCCCTCGCCTTTATCCTGGCCGACCGGGCAGAGCTCAATCTTCAGACCGTGCTGATCTATATACTTGTAGGTGCGATCTCCGTCGTGCTGCATGATTTTGCGCACCGGTACTTCGCACTTCGCTACGGTCATGATGCCGATACCCGGTTCTGGGGGCTGGGGACAGGTATCATGTTCCTGACTGCATGGCTGTACGGAAACGCTTTTGCCCAGTCATACCGGAACCTTGTGAAAAGGGAGGGTGATGATGAGCCACGCCACCTGGGAATTGAGATGGTGGCCGGGCCCTGTGTCAGTATTGTTCTTATGGTTCTGTTTCTTGCCCTCATACAGCTGGGAGGAGTCTTTGCAGTTGCCGGAGGAGTGGGTTTTTCCATCAACCTCATCACCGCTGTCTACAGCCTCATGCCGATCCCGACGATGGACGGCGGAGCTGTCTGGAAATGGAACCGGATAGTATTCCTTGCACTGTTCCTGCCCATGATCGCATTCTATTTCTTCACCTACATGGTTGTAGTGTGACCAGACCTCACCCCCCCGACAATCCACTGACCCGTTTTAACCCTTTATTCCGGGGGAATTCTTTATGGCTTCCCGCATCCAAAATACCCGGAAATGGATCCGTCCTCTGTTATCGATCTTATTCTTCACTTCGATACATACCTCCCGGGAATTATTGCCGTCTACGGATTCTGGACATACCTGATCCTGTTTATCATCATTTTCTGTGAGACCGGATTCGTGGTGTTACCCTATCTTCCGGGAGATTCTCTCCTCTTTGTAGCAGGAACGCTTGCCGGGGCCGGCTTCCTTAACCTGGAAATCCTGATCGTAATCCTGGTTGCTGCAGCGGTGATCGGCGATTCGGCCAATTACTGGATCGGGAAGACCATAGGCATGAAAGCGCTGGATAAGAATACGTTTGTAAAAAAAGACCAGCTGGAAAAAACTGAGGAATATTTCATACGGTACGGGGGTCTTACAATTGTGATCGCACGGTTTATCCCGTTTATCCGCACGTTTGCCCCCTTTCTTGCTGGTGTTGGAAAGATGAATTACCGCTGGTTCCTCATGTATAACGTGCTCGGGGCTGTTCTCTGGGTTTCCGGGTTCGTGCTTGCAGGTTATTTCCTGGGAAGCTTACCGATTGTTCAGGAAAATTTCAGCCTCATCATCTATGCAATCATCGGAGTCTCCCTGCTTGCTGTCGGATCCATTATTTTCAGCATGGTCCGGAAACCACAGCACGACCCGGCAGAGGAGCAGGAAAGATCAGAAAAGCAAGAATAACCATACAGATCAAATCGGGAAAAAACATTACAAGAACAGGGTGAATGGACCGCCGTAAGGATCGTAATGCAGGAAAAAATACCTGTGGGTACCCTAGTAGTGCTGGCTCTCATGTTTCAAAAAAAATCCTGGTGTAAATCCTCCTCCCGTCACCAGGTATCACGGTACCATGAATGCCTTAAACCTGCTCCAGAAAAACGGTTATCCTCAATGTATCACTTTTTTGCGTCACCGATATAGCCTTTGATCGCAATGCGGGTAGTACTGTCAAGCATCACGGAAAAGTCGAGGTCCACAACAAAGACCGGAAATAACCCGGTAAGGGTATTTTTCTTGATGGTGTAAATCTTGGTCTCGAGCAGCCGGGTTGTGGTTTCAGCGCGATTTTCAGGATCCGCGTTCTGGGATCCGACCGTAGTCAGGAGATCCTGAAGGGTATTTTCTTTGTAATCAAACAGCCTTTCGGCCATGGTACGACTCGTAAAACCATGGATATAGCGGATGAAGAAATACTGGCTGATGGCCAGTACCGCGAGGAGACCGGCAAGGTTTCCCAGTTCAGTAAGCCTGGACTGGTCAAGAAATGCCTTAACCGTAATTCCCGGCAGGAGAATGATCGTGGTTAAAAATAACACCAGAGCAATCAGAAAACCGATTATGAACATAACTGTTATGATCCGTGGCGGGAGTTTTTCAGCGATGAGCCGGCGTTTGACCTTTTCTACACTCTTCACATATGTTGTGGAGAACGGTTCCATCTTCCATACAAGGAGATAGAATCCGACAATTATTGCACACTGCGTAATGACAATTATGGTTGTTTTTATCGGGAGTGACATTATATTGAAGGCCAGGATCGCATACACAATATCGATGGTAAAGATCAAACTGATCCCAAGGGATAATGTGCGGCTGTTGATAAAAAGGGAATTGATAAACAACTTCGTAAACCGGGCTGTACCAGACGTTAACCCAATCTCTTTTAACCAGCTCCGGAACCGGGAGAGATTGACCGTGGAGAGACCCTCATTTTTCCTGAAATTTTGGGGTATAAGGAGTATGATGAAATAATACATGTTGAGATAGAAACTGGCGGCGATAAATAGACCAATATAGTCAGGGCGGAAAAGAAAATAGATCACATTAATTCCAAAACACATGAGAAGTATGCCACTATGGATTTGAGGGTGTATCGGATCCGTCATCAGCCCGGCACGGTTTCTCCGGACCTCATACAGTTCGTCGCTGATAATCTGCGTGAGGGGGATATCCGTAAGGGGAACAGTTCCCGTATCAGAAGACGGAGTTGTCATTTTAGTAGTGTATGAATTTTTGCCTATAAATATCGGCATTAAAACATTTACCCGTATCAGCGGTTAAAATATTTTTTTCTTCCACATCAACAGACCCAATGCCACGGATATTATCACCGAGAACCCGAAGATCATCTCAAAGGCAAAAGGTCTGTTCGATATGGGGAGATCCAGGACATTCATCCCGTAAAAACTTGCGATCATGGTCGGCACTGCGATAATGATCGTTACCGAAGCCAGAAATTTCATGACGACACTGAGATTATTTGAGATAATAGTGGCAAAAGCCTGCGTCATGCCATTGAGGATATGCAGGTAGATCTGTGACATCTCCATCGCCTGCTTGTTCTCAATGATAACGTCTTCCANNAATTCAGCATCCTCCTCATACATCTTTAANGGTTTTGAACGCAGGATACGTTCAAGGACCGTCTCATTGCTCTTCAGCGATGTTGAGAAATAGATCAGGCTCTTTTCCAGTTCCAGCATCTGGAAGAGTTCCTCATTCTTCAGTGAGCGGTGAAGCTCAACTTCGATACGGGAGATCGATCGTTCAATCTGGCGCAGGTGACTGAGATAGTACGAGGCATTCCGGTAAAAGATCTGGAACATGAACCGCGTTCTTTTTGCGGTGGTAAAATGCCGGACCTTCCCGGCAACAAAATCGTCCAGCACCTGAGACTTGCGACTGCAGACTGTAACCAGGTAATCTTTTGCGATGATGATACCAAGCGGATGCGTGGTCAGGGTCTTGATCTCTTCAAATTCTGTCATCACCGGAATATCCATGACGATCAGAACAACACCGTCATCTGCATCAATGCGGGGGCGTTCCTCTTCATCAAGCGCTGCTTTCAAAAATTCGGGAGGAATGGCACATTTCTCTGCAACTGATGCAATTTCGGCTTCTGAAGGTTCGTATAACCGGATCCATGCATCTTCGCTTATCACCTCTATTTTTTCGGTGACAGCCGGGTCCTGTTCCTTGTTGGTCTTAAAGATCTGCATCACAGCCAATTCTCTCCTGGATGTTCGGTTTTTACTCGGGGAGGACGCACCAGTCTGCTTTGTTCAAACAAGCTTCCGGCAGGNTACTCATCATCTCAGCATGGGTAAAGAGTAATTGTCAGCCACGTTATTTATTGGGCACGGTTGATTTTTTTCTTGAACGTGACCTGTTACAAATCCGGCTTTAGCAGAACTTCTTTTCCTCATGTCTGAAATTTCGGGCACGGAAGAATGAAAAACGCGACCCCGTTCCTGGTCTCATGTGCGCAGCATGCGCAAAGGGTATTGATCGTAGTATTCCTCTTCGATTGAATGATCTTCGGTAACAAAGAGCCGGAGAAGGAAGAAGTTAACCGATGAGCGTTTGAGGCGTGCCTGAAAAATCAATTTCTCAAAAGNCGTGCATGAGAAGAAGAGGANCGGATCACAAAAAAATACAACCATACCGGCGAAAGGATCATTCCCGGGGTTTTTCCTCATTATTCTTCGTGAGAAATGTGCAGAAGGAACCACACCGGGTACACCCCTCGTTACACGGCTCGATATGGATGGTAATATTTGCACGGGGAAATTCTGTTTTAAGGTCGGATTCCAGGTGATCCGCAAGATCGTGAGACTGCAGAACGGAAACAGAACCCTGCATGACAAGGTGGAATTCGATAAATATTTCCGGTCCTGAGCGCCGTGTCTTCAGGTCATGAAATCCGGCATAAATGCTCGCATGTTCGCAGATGATCTCCTGTATCCTCCGCTCATCTGCAGGAGGAATGCTATGGTCGATGAGATCGGAAAATGAGCGCCGGGTGAGATCATATGCCGCCTTCAGGATAACCAGAGCGACACCAATTGCAATGAGCGGGTCCAAAAGGGCAATACCGGTCAGGCGTATCAGGATAAGCCCGATGAATACACCTAACGAGGTGTAGACGTCTGTCCGCAGGTGCCATGCATCGCTCTCGAGTGCAATGGACTCGGACTGCTTTGCCACCTTCATAAGACGGCTGGAAACATACCAGTTCACCAGGGCTGATATCCCCATCACNGCGATACCGTATACCAGCAGTTCCGGTTTCAGCAGCTCGGCTGATTCTCCGAGCAGCTTTTTAGATGCCTCCCAGATGATCAGGATCGCGGCAATGAAGATGAGCAGAGCTTCAATCAGTCCTGAAATATCCTCGAATTTACCATGACCGAACTCGTGTTGGGCATCGGGAGGTTCGGCTGATTTCCGTACCGAGAAAAATGCAATAAGCGCTGCGACAAGATCCATCGATGAATGGATTGCTTCTGAAATAATACTGACAGAACCGATTCCAAACCCGACGATAAATTTCATCAGGACAAGTCCGCTGTTGGAGAGGACGGACAGGCGGGCAGTTTTTTCCTTCAGCTGATCCAGTGCTGCCTTGTCCATAGGGGGATTATTCATGAGTTCTTTGTACTTATCGGCATGGGTTCACATCAAAGTATTGAGGAGCAGCTGAACTGACGGGTATGCAGAAATTTATTTCGTGGGGATCCTGGAGCCCTCACCGGGAAAACAGGACCATCATTACAGACACTCAGTTCTGAGGGAACCACCTTCGGGTATCCCGATATTGGCAATGAGGACGTTGTTCTCCCCGCACGACACACGCAGCAAAGATTGTATCGTATTCTTCATTTCCATGGCTCTTCCAAAGCATCTGAGTAATAAATACCTGTATTTTTCGCGTTTCAGCTGAAGGTCTCACCTCCTCCTTTGTTTCATATAATCACGAGCGGTTACAACAAGCACGAGGATCAGAGCAATGGTAATAATCACAAGTAAGAGACCCGCGAGAAGATCGAGATACCCGCTGAGAACCGGTATGCTCCCGAAATAATAACCGAGCGTGAGAAGAGTCCCGCACCAGAGTGCAGAACTGATGATGTTGAGGCCTATGAATCTCCGGTAATCCATACCATTCACCCCGGCAACAAAAGACGGCAGGTTCATGACGGGCATGATCCGGCTGAGGATAAGTGCAGCCACACCAAACCGATCCATCAGATCAAGGGCTTTCTGGACATTCTTCTCATGAAGTACTACCGGGCAAACCCCCCGGCAAATCGTAATACCGAAGAGTCTCCCGGTCCAATAGTTGATTTCGTACCCGACAAACGCACCGCAGGCTGCCATGATAAACAGCCATCCCATTGACAGATTATTATCGATGGCTACGGCCCCGGTCAGGAACAGGATGGTATTATCAGGGATCAATCCGCCAAAGATCGTCGATGACAGCAGGATAACAACGAACAGCAAAGGATATATCCATATCCCGTACGTCAGGAAACCATCTGACAGGGGACTGATAACCGGCACCAGAGCTGCAGTGATGAGAACCACGGTATACGGTCAATTTCCACTCATGCTATATGAATCTCATTATCTGCATTGATGGAAGGAGAGATATTTACCCAACCGGGGAATGGTAACCGACCAGAGTGGTCCAATGGAAGAGACCCCGTCACCGGTGAATTTTAGCTGCTCCTGTCTTTTTTCAGAACAAAAACGTCAAAAAAGAAAACTGACTTATAACCCGGCAGAAAAATGCGAGGGATGGGATTCGAACCCAAGAACTCCTACGAGACTAGGCCCTCAACCTAGCGCCTTTGACCTGGCTTGGCTACCCTCGCTTTCGTGCCATTACAAAAAGGGTGTCTATCTAATAAAATCTTATGCACATTCAATCCACCAGATTTTTTTTAAAAATACCATGCAGCAAGCACCAGGTAGTTCCTGAAAATCGCAGTTCAATCCTGAGTTGCAGGGAGTATATAGTTGCCCCGTGATGGCGCCGGATCAGCTTCGCTGTATATTTATATACGCCATACCCAGTGGTGAGTATGTGGTCGGACATCATTCAGGAGTTTTCCGATTCGCCGTCGCAAAGCCGGGTGGTGCGATTCTTACTGGAGAATGGTTTTGGCGTGACCGGAGACGGGCGGATCAGTTGTAATGGCATAGAGGTACCCGCAACAGCAGTCGCCAAGGCGATCGGGTCCGATCGCCGCGTCGTTGACTCCACAGCCCATCGAATACTCGAACGCTCAAACCTCAGGGATATTTTTCTGAACATGCGGGCAACACCGGACCTTACCAAGGTTGCAGAATCCCTCGGGTTTGCTGTCATCACCGTCCTGCCAAAGAATGCCAATGAGCGGGGGATTGTCGGGGCAGTTGTTCAGGTACTCACCCGGCATGATGTGGCAATCCGGCAAATCTTCGTCACCGACCCGGAGTTTTCCGAAGAGCCCCGGCTTGTAATCATTATCGAAGAATCCATGCCTGTCGGAGTTATCGAACAGATCCGTGCATTGCCGCAGGTAAAACAGGTCATTATCTAGAATCGTGCATTCAACGATAGTCGGTTCAGACACGGGGGGGAGAGAGATTTTGGATAATGATATCCGTGTTCGCCGGTCGACTTCATCTCTTCTCCAGGTAAAATACGCCCAAAACGGGCTCCGTTTTTATCACTGCCATTCCTGTGAACACTATACTTCTGGTGAACTGTCCGCTGCAGGAAAAGATTCTCAAATATCGTCAGGATTGCTAAAATACCCTCAGAAATAGCAAACTTGTTTTCTCTTTAGCGGTGTTTTGGAGGGCACGTTTTTGGGACATACCAGCCATTGTAACACGGGTGAACATGCCACCGGGTCAAGATGCCGACGTTCTTTTTTTTAAAGAGGTGGTGATTAAAAACGGTGAACAGCGGTGCCGTCCGGGATCAGCTGCAGAGGAGTTCCACTTCCTGCGACAAGT
>JGI20214J51088_10002093_pt1 | contig 13478 bp, 10 predicted proteins | sample WetSurMetagenome_FD_51088 | JGI IMG/M metagenome (IMG submission 51088)
TAGATACCCGCCTCAGGGCCTCTTCGAGGCACGGCCGGACAACGAAGATTTCAGTATTTTTTGAACCTCCTGAACCGCCGCGGGGCGTCCCATCGGGGGCGGCGATGTCCATCGCAATTCGTAAAAGAGGAATAACCCCTACCGGATAATAACCTGAAAAATTCCTTTTTGTGTCCGGTTCGTATCGAACAAACAATAAAAAAACAATCGGGATTGACTATTTTGCCGGGTGTTGGACAAATGTCCCGTTGTTGTATTCCTCGAACGCGACACGCAGTTCTTCATTCGTGTTCATGACAATCGGACCATACCAGGCGACCGGTTCGCGGATTGGCTTCCCTGATACAAGAAGGAAACGGACAGCATCTCCTTCGGTTGTGATCATGACCTCGCCGCCATCGTCAAAAAGTATGAGATCCCCATTGGTCAGGGAAGGATCCCGTTTCATATCAAAATAATTGACGCCTTCCATCTCATAGGAAAATGGCTTCTTTTCTTTGCAGAAATAACCCTTTCCTTCAATGACATACGCAAATACCGTGTGCCCCGTCCGTGTTGGATGGGTGAATTGCGATCGGGGAGGAACGGTTATGTCGAGATACTCGGGGTCAGTCACGATATCACGGACCGGCCCCTGCCTGCCATCCACATTCCCGCAGATAATCCTTATTCTCGTCCCATCATCCGCAACAACCTCAGGTATCTGCCGGGATTTTACATCCCGGTAGCGAGGATCCATCATTTTGTGGGATTTGGGAAGATTGGCCCAGAGCTGGAATCCCCCCATCGACCCTTCGTTATCACCTTTCGGCATTTCCTGGTGGATTATCCCGCTTCCGGCAGTCATCCACTGTACGTCACCGGATGAGATGGTGCCTTTGTTACCCATACTGTCCCCGTGCTCCACAGTACCACGGATTATGTAGGTGATCGTCTCAATCCCGCGATGAGGATGCCAGGGAAATCCTTTGAGATAATGATCCGGATTCCCGGACCGGAAATCATCCAGCATCAAAAATGGGTCAAACTGAGGAACCTGGCTGTAGCCGAATGCCCGCCTCAGGTGGACCCCCGCTCCTTCTATTGTAGGTTTGCTCTTTAAGACTTTGGTAATCTTTCTTGTTTCGCTCATGCATACTCACCTCCTCATTTTCAAAACCAGACTATCCCTGTACCAACAAGATAATAGTATCGGGGAATGTCAATTTTTGTCAATCAGGATTTTTTTTTAAAAAATTCCAAAACCACTCACTTTTTCGAGGATACAGACCTCCCGTAACCAGATGAACGTTTTTTCATGATCAGGTATTGAGCCAGTTTTTTTTGGGAGAATGAGCCCGACAAACGTAAAAACTTTTTATAATTACCCTCAAATTCAGTCGTGTGAACAGAAAAGGAGTGGTGAATCCTGCCGGGATGTTTCAGATATTGAAAGTCAGGAAAATGTATTTCTGGTCAAAGACGGTTAGAAAACGTTCGTGAAGAACCATGATCGGTGAAATGATCGGTGAATTGAGCGGAAAATTTGTCGGGCAGCGTGTCATACGCGACCACAAGGGAATGCTGAAGATTGAGAAGACCATGGAATCAAAAGGTAAGATCCTCGGTATGGACGTCACCTTTGTTGCCACGATCAACAACATGGAACGACCCCAGGGGGGTATGTATTCCGAGGGAAATGGAGTCCTGATGACCACGAAAGGAGAGAAGGTGATCCTCCATGGATCCGGCGTCAGCACCGGGGGGAAGGGTCCGAAAGTGAGCATCCGCGGGGCGCGATATGCCCAGACCTCTTCATCTGCCTTCAGCAGGCTCAACAATGTGGCCCTGGTCTTCGAGATTGAGACGATGCCGGATGGGACAGTCCACGATACATGGTGGGAGTGGAAGTAGCGTTTTCCTGTCTGGTTTAAAGCCTGATTGATTCGTTGAAACATAAAAAAGAAAAAAAAAAGCAAAAACATTCGATTAGCAGACGCGGTAACTCCGGAAGAGGAAAAATTAAATTATCTTTTTCGCTGCTGACTGTAAAGAGCAGGTTGGATTAAGACTTCGGAGATACGGTAAAGCCTGTTCAATGGGCAAAGAATCGGAATCTTTGTGTTCGTAATCAGACTACGAATATGTTCTTTTTAAAGTCCGTAGTAAAAAAAATTTACTCTCATACCAGGTTTGACCGTGATATGAATCTCCGTTCGGATCTCTGCAGTACTTCCGCAGTTCAAAGATCCTGAGTGCCAGAGATACGAGCAGCCTTCAGCTCCTTTTTCCGTGTATAGGGAAGTGAAAACTGACTGCTTACGACAAACCCTATCACCAGGGAGATGGCCATCGCCGGGACGAGTTCCTGTTCGAAAATGATCCCGATGATCAAAGCGATTGCAATGGGACTCCTGAGCAGGGTGACACTGAACCCGGCAATCACACAGACAAGGCATACTGCGAGGGGGATGAAGGGAAAAAGCCGGAAGACCAGGATGGCCAGGGTTCCCCCGATGAAGAAGCTCGGGAAGATATATCCGCCGGCAAAGCCGGTAGAGAAGGAGAAGGTTATGAGGACTATTTTTACCAGTACAAGGGCAATCAGCATGAGGAGACTTACCTCAAGATAATTGTTAATGAGGAAATCGAGCTGGTTACTGCCCATGAACAGGGTGAGGGGAAGTATCATTCCCGTAATCCCTAATCCAAGGCCGCCTATAAGACCAAGTACCACAGGCTGGTGTTCCATAGGCTCGAACAATGCCCTCATGTGCTTATACAGGAAAATAAACATAATTCCGAATGCTGCACCAATGAGGCCAAGACCGATTGCATAGATAAGATCGATGTCCTGGAACCCCCCATAGGGTGGCAGGGTGAAGAGAGACCCGATAAAGCTCCCTTTGAGAAGGAAATAAACGGCGAATCCTGCCGTCGCGGCAACAATGGAAGGAAGCACCGCCTTCCAGGTCATCGTCCCCTTTTCAAGGGTAGTCTCAATAAAGATAAGGGCTCCGGCGAACGGTGATGAGAGAAACGCTCCAAAGAACCCGCTGATGGCAGACAGCGAGGAGAGGGTTGCCACCGGAGGTGGCAGGCGGGCTCTCTCAGCGATCGCGGTGCCAGCCGCCCCGGTAGACACCGTCAGGGGAGCTTCCGGACCAAGCGGAGCACCGCAGACGAGGGAGACCAGTCCGCGGAAGAAGAGTTCAATCCCTCTCTTTAAGCCAAATCTCCCGTTCCTGTTGAACTCTATCAGGTCTTCGGCCATAATGGAGATGTCTCCCTTGAAATACGAACGGATTGCACCCACGCAAAGCCCCCCGGTAACGCAGATGATCAGGATCCATGGGTTGAAGACAGGCACAAGGGAATCAATCGGAATCCCGTTCCACAGGATTGCAGTGATAGTATCCTCAAGAAAAAAGAAGACCACCATCATGAGGGCACCGATAATCCCTATCATGGAGACATAGAGCAGGAGGAGGTAGAATTTCCCGGTGTTCAGCGATTCGGTTGCTTGATCAATTTTTGCGCTACTGGGATCTTCAGGCATGCCGGTCTCCTTTACAAAATAAAAATCATGATGGTATTAAATACCACCGTTTTTTGCGCAAGGGTATGACCACTATCTCCTGTAAATAAAAAAAAACAATCAGGTCAACGGGTCTGTTGAATCGTGTACTATTCATTGTCTGGCAACAGAAAAAAAGAATAAATACGTGACTGATGATTGTAACAGTAAGGTAACACCAGGATCCAGGAACCCGTTCAACCCGTAATTGCGGTAAGAATCAGGCAAGACCCGTGCCTGTGAAGTGCATTTGGACTTATCATGAAGCTACTCCGGGAGAGTAAAAAATGGCTGATACACCCGTCTCATTGACCCGCAAAGCGTTAAAGACACCCCGCGCCGCGGCAGTTGCCGGCATCATCTTTGCCCTGCTTTACGGTACCAGCCTCACACTCATTTACCTTTCCATCCCCCCTGAGCCGGGATCCGGCAGCGCCGCGTGGTTAGAGTCCAATTATCAACAGGTCTCCCTGGCGCTGAATCTGGTCCCCTACGCGGGGATCGCGTTCCTGTGGTTCGTCGGGGTGATCCGTGATCTTATAAGTGAAGTCGAAGACCACCTCTTCTCTACCATATTCCTGGGAAGCGGCTTGTTGTTCCTGGCGCTGACTTTTGTCGGTGCGGCTTTCGCGGGCGGGCTGCTGGCCGGTTTTGCAGCATCGTCCCAGTTTCCCATAGAGAGCAGCGTGTTTGCCTATGGGCGGTTGGTGATGTACCAGATCACCCACATTTATGCCATTCGCATGGCAGGCCTGTTCATGATATCGCTGGGCACAATCTTTATCCGCACCGGCGTGATGCATCGCGGATGGGCTTACCTGACCTATGCACTGGCACTGGTATTGCTGCTGAGCATCAGTTTTTCTGTTCTGGTAGCCGTGATCTTCCCGGCATGGGTGCTGACAATCAGCCTCTTAATCCTGTTCCGGAACAGGAGCAGTCNGACTACGAAGGAAACAACCGGGGCTTGATGGGAGTCTGGTAAAAAAAAAAGGTAAATTTTAGCATCGATAAAAAATTGATTACCACAGAACTCCAGAATCTCCGGACAGCCCCGGCTTCTTATGGGATGGTTTGGGGTCCAGACCTCAGACAGTTGCCAGTTTTCAGGATTTAATGAGAAATGCCCATTACCTGTTTTGTCTAATCAAACCAGAAGCAGCCGATCCGGTCTATCCCCCACCGGCAACAGTAGGTTCCCGGATTATGCTCACGGCTTTACAGAGATATGCATGAGAAGACATTCCAACGCTTTTTTTATCGCATGTTTACGCATATCACATCGTTTCGGGTCCACACGAAATCACCAGTGCCATGTCATGATCAATCAACAGAATTACTATGTTACTAAATTGATCGGTTTTTTGAGGAAACCGGAGTTACCAACAAAAGAACAGCAAAAAACCACCGGTAGGGTAAAAATCCGGTGCATGCAGAACATGAATTCAGGATAAAAAAATCGAATCCCCAGGAAGGGGTTTTAAGCACCTCCCGGTAATTTCTGGTAAGCAACAACGGCATCGCGGTAGGAAACAAATATATGATCCCTTCCAACCAGATCGATGAACGTGTCCCGTTCCAGTTGTTGCATGACCTGGTCATGGACATTGCTTAACACGAGAGTAACTCCATGTTTTTGCAGTTCCTCATACAGCTGCCTGANNGACTCGGAGCCCGAGTAATCGATGTCGCTGATCATTGAAGTATTCAGGCATAACCATTTCAGGGAAGGACCGGCTTTCTTCACAATCCCGAGAACATCTTCAGTGAAACGGTTTTCATTTGCATAATAGATGTTTGCCCCGAACCGGTAAATTACAAGGCCGGGTACAACCTGCTCCCCGGACTCCGGAGGAGCTGACTTCCATTCTCCCTGCGGTGTTCTGGTGAGGAGGACATTTATCGGGTGGTAACTGTGACGGAGATGGGCAAGAATCGAGAGCACTATTGCAATCACGATACCCGCTCCTACACTGATAAAAATCACTGTCAGTGCCGTGAGAAGTGCGACGCCGAATTCAACCGGACGGTGGACAAGAATTTTTTTCATACCAGTGATATCGATAAGCCGGATCCCGATCGTGAACACAATTGCTGCCAGAACAGCGTTGGGCAGGTAGGAGAGTGGCACGGTAAGGAATAACAGCACGATAAGTACGATGCCGGAGGTAACAATCTGGGCAACCTGGGTCCTTCCCCCGGCATTGTCGACCATCTCTGTCTTGGTCGGGCTCCCGTTGACAACAAACGTACCCGACAATCCGGCAGAAATATTGGAAAGCCCGAGGCCGACAAGATCAACATTCTCATCAAATTTTTCTTCATACCGTATTGCATACGCCCGTGAAGTTGCGGCGCTCTGGGCAAGAATTACGACGAAACAAGCAAGTGCAACCCCAAGGAGTTCCGGGATCTGGTCAAGGGGTACGAAAGGAAATCCTATGACAGGAAGACCTCCCTGGACGGTTCCGATCGTCGTTACTCCAAGGGCCTGGAGGTCCAGGGCCCAGCATACTATAATCGCACCGATAACGGCGAGGAGTGCCCAGGGTATCTTCTTAAGAAAATGACCCCCCCCAAAGATGATGACCAGGACAATGACGGAAAGCAGCACAGTAACGCTGTTCATCAGGGGAATTTCCTGGGTGAACACATGGATTGTCTGCATGATGGGTCCGCTTCCTTCTTTCGGTACATCGAACATTGCAGGAACCTGCCCGAGAGCAACCTGGATTCCCACCCCGGTCAGGAAACCGATAAGGACCGCACGGGAGAGGAAATCTGCAATAAAACCAAGTTTCAGGATACGAGAGAGGATTAAGAATCCCGCTGCGAGAAGTGCCACCATCCCGGCGAGTGCGACGTACTGGGGGGACTCGGGCACGGCCATGGTTACGAGCGTAGTGGCAACGATTGCAGCGGTGGCGGAATCTGCCCCAACCACAAGGTGGCGGGAAGACCCGAAAAGGGCAAACACGGCAATAGGAATCAGAATGGTATAAAGGCCCAGAACGACCGGCACGCCCGCAATTTTTGCGTACCCCATCACTTCAGGAATTGCCAGTGCTGCAAGCGTAATCCCGGCAATAATATCGAGTGGTATCTGTGCTTTTGAAACCGGAAGAATTCCCTCAAGAACGGGATATCTCTCTATTTTTTTTAAGACACCTTCTGAAAGTGACATTAACCCGCCTTGGATAATTTTTTTATTGGTATCCCGTGAGCCACCGTGTTCTTAACATGTATAGGGTTTCATATTCTGTTATCATACAGAACCCAGACAACATTCCAGTGATACGAAACCCGTATTAATAATACTGTCGCACGGTAACCATTAAAAAACATTTTCGATTGATGGCATGTGAAGAGTCGATCATTACCATACTCACCCTTTAAAAAACGACCCTCATATCCGCGTTCTCATGAGCGTTTCTGGAGTTTCATATGGGAAACTATGGGGCAGAAAATGGACTCGATTCAGGAGTCATGAGAGCCATCAGGTGACAGGGAAACCTGCTGTATTTGGGCAATCAGAGTAAGAATTAGGCGCATTTTCCATAGGAACCGAAAAGGGGGCATTTACGGGGTTATCTCTTGTTGCCAGGGAGCATTGAGATATGGGTCGGAGCCCATACAGGCCATATTTCATTCATTTTGAGTGCCGGAGTTTCTGCATCGGATCATCAAAGCAATGGGTGAACGACATAAGGGATGAATGGCATAAAATATGAAATTTTTAGCTCTGGAGAAATCCGATCGAGTTTTTTTGAGCTGGCGTGGAAATTGCGAGGGTGACCCCCTCTCTCCCCCAGTGGGGGAGGCAGCCCAAGGGGTATGCCCGCTTGACCCCCATGAACGAATTGGATTGTTCTTTTACGCTGCCGAAGTACGACCCACAGCTATGCTCCACGGGGCGAGCCCCGATGAGGCGGTGAGCGCCCGTGGTCCCATCGCTATCCGATACCAGTCCCCTCTTTTGGTTTTCTAAAGAGAATGATTTCTACAGAGTAAAATTTCTAGTAAACTTTTTACTCTTCTGGCGCAAAGGGGAGGTTACCTAAGGGGCTTATGAAGCAGACCTCGGTTTGCAAAAAAAGGTGAACGGTTACCATGTTACAGGGAACAACAGTGAAATGGGATGCATTTGGCATCGCGAGATTTATTGCAGAATATAAAACTGCCGGTCAGCGGCGGGAGGAAGGAAAATCCTTAAGGCAGAAGATCCCACGGGAGTCACATGCAGAATTTGAGATGGCACCTGACCGGGAAGATCCGGTGAAGGTCATTAAGAAGTCAAGTGAAGGCAGGCTCCAGCACCTGATTCCCATCCGGTATGGCCGCATGGCAAAGAGTGTCTTCGCGTTTTACCGGGGGACAGCTTCTCTCATGGCAATGGATCTTGGACACACCCCGACATCCGGTATCAGGGTCCAGGCCTGTGGTGACTGTCACCTCTCCAATTTTGGGCTGTTTGCCACTCCTGAACGCAACCTTATTTTCGATATCAATGACTTCGATGAGACCCTCCCCGCACCGTTCGAATGGGATATCAAGCGTCTTGCTACCAGCTTCCATATCGGCGCCCAGGATAATGATTTTTCAGACAAGGATTGCGATATGATTACGAGAGCCTGTGTCCGGGCATATCGTCAGGCAATCGCAAAGTTTTCCACCATGAAAGTGCTTGATGTCTGGTATGCCACGCTCGATGCTGATGATCTCATTGCATCGGCACCGAACGCAGAGGCAAAAAAGAACAGGCAGCGTATCGCAGATGAGGCACGGGCAAATATCGCAGATTATATTTTCCCCAAACTTACCCAGGCCCACGATGGAAGGAGGCTCATTGTCGACCAGATCCCGCTGGTGTACCATTCCCCCCCTGAAGAAAAAGTTCCGGAGATTGCGGTTGATACACTTCAGATGTATCGCGAAACATTACCTTATGAACGACGGGTGCTGCTGGATCGGTATCATATAGAAGATATCGTGAACAAAGTGGTAGGTGTCGGGAGTGTCGGGACCTGGTGTGGCGTAGCACTTTTTATGGCAGAAGAGGATGACCCCCTTCTTCTCCAGGTAAAAGAGGCACGTCCTTCCGTCCTGGAACCATATGCGGGAAAAAGTGAGTTCAGTCACGAAGGAGAACGGATCGTGGTCGGCCAGCGCCTGATGCAGTCAGCAAGCGACATGATGCTTGGATGGACGACTGGCACCGGCAAATTTAAAAGACANTTTTATATCCGGCAGCTCCGGGATATGAAATTCTCCATCGATATTTCGATTCTGAAGCCGGAACAATTGTCCGCGTATGCCGAGATTTGCGGCTGGACCCTGGCCCGAGCTCATGCCCGNTCAGGTGATGCTCCAATGATTTATGGGTATATCGGAAAATCCGACACCTTTGACCGGGCAATCGGGACCTTTGCGCACCTGTATGCGGATCAGGCCGAGCGGGATTGCGAGATGTTCCTCGATGCAATAGAATCCGGAGAGATTCAGGCAGCGAAAAACGCATAATTTTTTTGTAATACTACGAGGGACGTACGAGGGACGTCGAGTTTTTAAGTGTTGATGTTCGTAAAGAAAACTAATCAGGACGAGATTAACGTTTTATAGATTTTTCCGTACGCTGATGATAGTTGTTCAAGTGTATGAGTTTTTAACAAAATAACAGGGAGAGGGGGAATTGTTTTTTCTTTTATCCGGTGTATAAAATCATAAATCCGGTTGCTTTTTTACCCGGGAATTCTCCTTGAATCCAGGACAAATATCGCCACAGCACCAAAAATGATTCCTCCCGCGAGAGCGAAAGCCGGTGGCAGCCCGAACCCGGTAAGCATGAGTGTGACGATGAGCCCCCAGATTATCTCCTCAACATCCTGAGTTTTCAGGTAATGATAGTTCATACTCAATCATTCATGGAATTTCAATAAATAGCCATGTGTCCGTACGGGATCCGGAAAGAATCGTTTCGGTATTACAATCGTTTACGATCCATGCCGATAAAACCCGAGAATGAACCGTTCCCGTCATATTTTGGAATTGCATTACTCTCGAGAATTACCTCGTGGCCATCTTTGTGGATCCAGGTTGACGTATGGAGGACAAATTTCTCATGGTTCTCAAGCGCAGTCCTGAACTTACTACGATTCGGCTGGATTGTTTCAGGACGGAGAAATTCAAAGGGTGTATGCCCGATCAGGTCGTCTGGTTGGTAACCCAGGGTTGTTTCGACCCCTGGGCTCACATATACAAAACGCGCCTCCGCATCAGTTTCCCACGCAATATCCCCAAGAGCAGTAATGAGGGTCCGGAACCGCCGTTCACTCTGGATGAGTGCTTCCTCACTCTTTTTTCTGTCATTGATATCGCGAATGATAAGGAGATCTGCAGATCTCCCTTCATACCTGATGATACCGGCATTCAGTTCAACAAAGGATCTGCTGCCATCCTTCTTCTGGAATATTGTTTCATATACGGATGGGAAGGATTCACCGGATATCCGTCGGTTATAATTGTCCATAATGTCAGGAAGAGCATCAGGGTGAATAAAATCTGCAAACGATCTTCCGGTGATCTCTTCAGCTGAACCTCCCCAGAGTTCTGCTAACCGGGCATTACTCATCTTAATGATGCCGTCCTGGACCACACAAATAATATCATTTGCACGATTGACGAGGTTTCGATATTTCTCTTCACTCTCACGCAAGGCATCTTCTGCGTGTTTGCGTTCCGTGATGTTCTGAGAGACCGTCACAACAGCAGTGATAGTGCCCTGTGCTTCCTTCACCGGTGACAGGCTGTCACTGAACCAGAGTGTCTGCCCTTTCCATTCTATCGGCGTATCTTTTCTGATGCGTTGCCCGGTTTTTGCAACGTTTTTCACCCGTTCCACAAGGAGATCGGCAGTCATCCGGTCTAGAAAATCATAGGGGGTCTGCCCGATCATCTCTTCAACAGATATACCATACCGGGCTGCGGGATTAAAATAGAGATATCGTCCTTCCGGATCCTGCATGATAACCATATCATCCGTACTGTCAAGAATGAGGCGAAGCCGTTTCTCACTCTCCCGCAATAATTCTTCTGCATGTTTTCGTTCGGTTATATCAGTTAATGCTACCTGAATTACGGGTTTTCCGTTTATAATTGTTTTAACACCCCTTCCTTCAACCAGTACCGGCGTTCCGTCGAGACGAACCATAGGTAATTCCATCAGAGGGGATAGTTCACCACTCAGGTCTTTTTCAATATTTTTCCTGACTGCATCGCGAAATTCCGGTTGAATAAAATCAAGAACATTTTTACCAACTACATTGACAGGATGCGAACCTCCCAGGAGACGGATTGCCGCAGAATTCGCGTAGATTATCTTTCCGTCCTGGTGGAGAAAAACAGCATCAGGAGATATTTCTACCAGGGTACGGTACCGATCTTCGCTCTCCCGCAATTCCCTTTCTGATCGCTTTCGTTCGGTAATATCGCGGGAAATAATTACTATTCTTTCCACCTCTCCGGTCTCTTTTACAATCGGATAGGTAACCGTGTCGTACGATTTGCCGTCGCGTTCATCTTCATATCTGACCAATTCCCTTTTTTCCAGAACCGGAATCGTGAGCTTCCGTCTCATTTGTGCCAGTTCTTGTGGAAGAAGATCGTCTGCCAGGACACCTATAAGTTCATCAGCCTGTTTTCCGAAACGCGAAGCAGCAATTTCATTGAGTGCCAGAATGATACCCCTTGTGTCTAAAACGATGACAGAATCCGACGGTGCATTTATGAGTGCACGTGTAGTTGACTCGCTCTCCTGCAATGCATACTCCGCTTTTTTTCGTGCGGTGATATCTTCAAGAATTACCGTTACTCCCATACGCCCGTAATCAAAAACGGTTGGTTCGATCCGGCAGAATAAATCGATATCTTTTGTTCCGAGGACAAACTCTCCTTTCCATGCTTTGCCGGCAACTCCTTCCTTGATATTTTCAATGAACCCCTCAAATAGTTCGTCAAAGACCAGGGCAACAGGAGTGAATTCGATATTTTTCCCGAGCAGGTTTTTACTGTCACTCCCGATCAGCTCAAGAAATGGCTCGTTGGCATGAATAATTCTGAGATTGCTGTCCATCTGCACAACAAGTGCTGAGGAGATTGAGAGAAGATTGGAGAGGGGCACCCGCTGGGCCAGCCGGTAAATCTTTTCCATCCCAAACCGGCGCATCTCCACATCTCCGGATACAAGGAGGTTCTCGAGATACCGGCCCACGGTATTACGATTGATCTTCGTCTCACGTGCTATCTGGACAACATTCATGCCCTGGGGATTCTTCTTCAGAGCATCCTCAATGCGGGAGATGATGACTTTACTCAGGACCATTCTGAAAATTCAATTAGCGTGTCAGGATATAATAAATCAATCTTTTGTCCGGATGCGACTCCTCAACCCGTAGATACAACCGTATCCGAGATGTAAGATCAAATACAACCGCATGCTTCCAGGTAGTTGCCCAGCCGCATTTTTATTCTTGGAAGTTCACTGTAGATTAATTAACAGAACGGTCGGGGAAAAAATAATGAAAATCTCATTGATTGGATATATGACAGGATCAAACCGGCAATCGGGTATTGATGGAAAATAAAGACTATTACCGGACCCTTGGCGTAAAACAGGATGTTTCGCCGGATGACCTGAAGAAGGCATACCGGCAACTGGCAAGAAAATACCATCCTGACCTCAACAAGGGGAGTAAAGAGGCAGAAGAGAAGTTTAAGGAAATTAATGAGGCCTATCATGTGCTCAGTGATCCTCAGAAAAAAGCTGAGTACGACACCAGGGGGCAAACAGCCTTCAGCCCCGGAAATACGTCCGGCTACCAACCGCCCAGCTATGATGACCTGTTCAGGGACTTCGGATTAGGGGATATCTTTGACGCATTCTATGCCGGACCAGGAAGGTCACGGAGCACGGCTGGTGCTGACCTCTGGTACAGGATTGAGATCTCCCTTGCTGACGCGTTNCGGGGAACAAAAATCACCATTGAGGTTCCCCACCTGTATGAATGCGGCACCTGCCATGGTTCAGGAGCAGAGCCGGGATTTACCCGTACCTGTCCCATGTGTGGAGGGAGCGGGGAAATTGTACACATTCACCGGAGCGGATTCCAGGAGGTAATTACGGTCAGCCAGTGCCCTGAATGTGGCGGGCAGGGAACGATCATCGACAAAACCTGTAATACCTGTGAGGGTAGTGGGACAATCCGGAGGATGAGAAAAATTGAGGTTTCTATCCCTGCGGGGATTGAAAATGGCCAGTTCATGCGGATTGCCGGTGAGGGAGAGCCTGGCAGGAATCATGCTCCGGTGGGTGATTTATACGTCGTTGTCTCCATAAAAAAGGACAGGGTCTTTGAACGACAGGGAGCTGACCTGTATAGCACCACGCCTATCAGTCGGGCAACTGCCGACACNGGNGGCGAGATCACCATTCCCACCATGAACGGCAGTGCNACCCTCAGAATTCCCCCTGAGACCAAAAGCCATACCCTTTTCCGTCTCAAAGAACAGGGAATGCCTTTTTTGAATTCCGGCAGCCGCGGGGATCTTTTTACCGAGATTATCGTAAAGACTCCTGGAGAGCAGGCAGGAGAACAGATANTGGCGAAAGGAGAAGAACTTGTTGCCCTGGTCGCTTTCAGTATTACATTGGCAGACTTCTACTTCCGCTATCAACGGGATGGAACAGTGACACCTGGCAGTCTGTTTATTTCAATTGTACTGTTCCTGATATGTTATACAACGGGCAGGATTTTATTGAACGCGTATCGAAAAAGGAAAGGCACTACAGAAAAATAGCGGTGCTGATAATACTTCCTGATTTTCCTGAAATCCAATGCCCCGAAAAAGGACCTTATCGGCAGAAAAA
>JGI20214J51088_10002094_pt1 | contig 13478 bp, 14 predicted proteins | sample WetSurMetagenome_FD_51088 | JGI IMG/M metagenome (IMG submission 51088)
AGAGCATCAGACTTACGAGGGCTCGTGGTCTAGTTGGCTATGACGTCGCCTTGACATGGCGGAGGTCCTGAGTTCGAATCTCAGCGGGCCCATCTCTTTCTTTTACTGTTTTTTCTGCGAGCGGGCGCGTTCAAAGCCCGATATCACGATGAATGTTCCTGAAATGAGGTTGGTATATCGACGCTGCAGTGTGTGCCTGTCAGAAAAAATGTAGTGATCCGGTAGAAGAACGCTGATGCGCCCCTCCCCTTCTCGTGGTCTGATGACCACCCGGATTTAAAAGAACTTCTTCCGCCACATGAAGAGGCCGAGGAGCATGGAGATCATGACGGAGAACCCGAAGATCATCTCGAAGGCGAGGGGTTTGTCCGAGAGGGGGAGGTCCAGCACATTCATCCCGTAAAAACTCGCGATCATCGTCGGGATGGCGATGATGATGGTGATGGAGGCTAAAAACTTCATCACGATGTTGAGGTTGTTGGAGATGATGGTGGCAAATGCACCGGTCATACCGTTCAGGATGTGCAGGTAGATCTGCGACATTTCCATCGCCTGCTTGTTCTCGATGATGACGTCTTCGAGGAACTCGGCGTCGTCGTCATACATCTTCAGTGGCTTTGTCCGGAGGATCCGTTCGAGCACGCCCTCATTGCTCTTGAGTGAGGTCGAGAAGTAGATAAGGCTCTTTTCCAGTTCCATCATCTGGAAGAGTTCCTCGTTCTTCATCGAGCGGTGGAGTTCGACATCGATCCGGGAGATCGATTTCTCGATCTGCCGNAGGTGGTTCAAGTACGAGGATGCATTCCGGTGGAAGATCTGGAACAGGAAGCGGGTCTTTTTTGCCGTGTGAAAATGCCGGACCTTGCCTGCGATGAAATCGTCAAGGATGGCAGACTGGCGGCTGCAGACCGTCACAACGAGAGTGCCGGTGATGATGATTCCCAGCGGCAGGGTGGTCAGTGTCCGGATCCCCTCGTTATCGGAAATCATCGGGATATCGAGGACAACAAGGACCACATTGTCTTCGACATCGATACGGGGCCGTTCCTCCTCATCGAGAGCGGCTTTGAGGAAATCAAGGGGCAGGCAGAACGAATCCGCGACCCGGGCAAGTTCAGTCTCATCCGGACTGGTCAGCCGTATCCAGCTGCCTTCGGAAGCTTCCTGGACGATCTCGGTGGCTGCCGGTTCTGTGTCTTTTTGTGTCCTGAAGATCTGCATCATGGTGCCCGTCCTCCGGAAAGTATCAACTCAACCCTCCTGCTCAGAGAATGGTATACGGATATTCCTTATAACCTTGCATTATTTGTGTCCCGCAAAAACCAGTACCGCTACCAGTATCTTATCAGTCCGGCCGCGATCAGGAACAAAGACCTGCACCAGTCCCACTGGCCATAACCGTGATCCCTCTCCGTACCATACGGATCCGGCAGGAACCGGAAAGCTTCAGCCCCCGTTGTGCATTTTTAGTTCGCGGCCGAACCGGGAAAAAAGCAACCGGAAAACAGGATTATCGCCGGGGAGATCCAGAAGTTGCCAGTTCCCGGTACATCAGCCACATGCCGTACAGCATGGACCCGCAGGCAACGAGAAAGATGAGCGCGTGCGCCTCCTCCGTGAGGGGGAGGGCGGAGAGCCTGCCGATATCAAAGAGAACAAAGAGACCGAACGTGACGGCAATACACCATCCATACGACTTCTTCTGCCGGGTCGCAATTATTACTGCAATTACCGTGACTGCTACCTCGATGATGACGGCAATGATCTGCAGAAAATCAGAAAATAACATATCGTTTTGATATCTTGAGCGGATTGTACAAATAATTATTGAACCTGCGGGTTATCCTGTCTCCTGTCAGATCCCGCAGGCGGCATGACCGCCGTGCTTCTCGAAATACTGCTGGTGATACTCTTCCGCCCTCCAGAACTCCGTTGCCGGCTGGATGGCAGTGACAATCTTGCCAAAGCCGAATCTGCCGGAGATCTGGATCTCTTCCTTGGATCTTCGTGCAAGCTGGCCCTGCCCCGCATCGTGATAGAAAATGACCGACCGGTAATTCGATCCCACGTCAGGCCCCTGCCGGTTCAGCTGGGTCGGGTTATGGATCGACCAGAAGACCGTCAGGAGTTCATCGTACGTCACCCGTGCCGGGTCGTACATGACCTGCACGACCTCGGTATGCCCGGACTCTCCGCTGCAGACCTGCTCGTAGCCTGGATTCTTTACTGACCCCCCCATATACCCGGCCGCCGTTGCCGTAACTCCAGGTATCTTGCGGAATGCCGCCTCTATCCCCCAGAAACAGCCGGCACCAAAGGTTGCCGTTTTCAACCCATTCCCGTTTCCTGTCATTCAGTTTCCTGTACACACGTTGCACTCCGGAAACAAAAAGCCTCCCGGAACGGGCATAGGCAGCCGGGTTTTTGCCGTCTGTCGCCCCGTGCCTGTGAATATTCTGCCCGGAGCGGACGCGGGATTTTCCAGTCCTGCAGGAAACAGTATATCCTCTCCCGCATGGGATACGGATCCGTTTCTCCGGATGCCATTGGTATGGTCTTCTGTTTTTTATATCGGGCGCGAATTCTTTATCTTCAGAATACCATTTTGTGTACATGAAACGGTTGTACCGCTCCAGAAAAGAGCAGATGCTTGGCGGGATCTGCGGAGGACTCGGCGAGCATCTCGACGTCGATCCGAGCATCATACGCCTGGTCTGGCTGGTCGTGACCCTCCTCTCCCTTGGCACCGGTGTCATCGTGTACCTTGCTGCCTGGATCATTATCCCGCAATTCCCCGGAGAATCAACCGAACAGGCCCCGGCGACCTCCTGAAGGCTGCCCGGTACCAGGATACCCGAGAAGAGAACAGACCATGCTGACCGGATCACCATGAAACTCCTTTTTGTCGTCTGCGGGGAAGGCCTCGGGCACGCCTCGCGGTCCCTCCATCTCGGGCATTACCTGCAGCAGCACGGGTATGAAGTCCATTTTGCCGGGTACGGGAAATCCTATGATTTCATGAGCCAGCACGGGTGCACGCACCTGCATTATACCCCCCGCGAGGTCTGTCTCGAAGGGGAAGGCGGGTTTTTCAGCCTGAAAAAAACCCTCTGGCAGTCGAAAGGGATCGCGTTTGACATGGTACGATCGTATATGAGCGTCCACCGGCTGATCAGAAAACACCATTTTGACTGCGTTGTCTGCGATACCATGTACGGGGGTGTGCTCGCCGGGCATATCGACCGGGTCCCGGTCGTGTTCGTGACCAACCAGAACCATTTCAACGGCGTTAACGGGGCTACCAACCCGGTCTGGCGGATCCTCAACTTCCTTATCCGCCGGTATATCCGGCTTGCCGACCTCATCCTCGTTCCGGATTATCCTGCACCCGATACGGTCAGCGAGTATAACATCGTTGTGCCAAAAGGGGAAGAGAAAAAATATGTGTTCTGCGGACCGTTTTATGTCTTTGACCCGACGCGGTACGTGTACGAGAGTAAAACCGTCTTCACCAGTTTCGGGGGCGAGCCCTACAAGCTCCCGATGTACCAGACGCTCCGGAAGATAGCGGACACGAGAAAAGACCTGTATTTCGATGTCTTCTATACCGGGGCGGAACTCCCGGAATCCTCCGGCAATTTCGTATCCCACGGGTATGTCCCGAACCTGTACGAGCACCTTGCCCGGGCACGGATCGCGATCGTCCATGGCGGCCTGACAACCCTGCACGAGGCGCTGCTCTTCGAGAAGCCGGTGCTGATCATCATGGACACGGGCCATCCCGAGCAGCAGAACAATGCAAGAAAGATCGTGGACATGGGTGCAGGTACCGCGGTTGACGGGAGGACGGTGACGCAGGAGATGCTTGAGAAGAAGATCGAAGAGACAATGTCTTTACTCCCCCTCCCGTTCCGGAAGTTCCACGAAACGGTCAATGGCAGGCAGAATGCGATGGATCTCATCGTCGCAGCGGTCAGCCGCAGGAGACGCTGATGCCGGACTTCCTGTCCCCTCCTCACCCGATGTTATCCGGGACGGATCTTAAGGAAATCATCCGCCTGCCGGTCAAAAACGAGCTTCACACCTGTCCTGGCTGCGGGTACGACCGGGGGTTCCATACCTCCCTTGTCAGTGCCCATACCGGCAAGAACACTCCTGTCAGGACCACCCGTGACGTCTACCGGGTCATCCTGATCTGCCCTGAGTGTGGCGCCCGGTACGATGTCGGCTGGCAGGTTACGCTTGAAAATCCCCGAATCTCGGTTGTGAGGACTACCGTCCTCCCGCCGGACTGAATATATGGCTGCAAACCAGGTGTGGTGTAAAAGATGGACCGGCTGTGAGAGGATCCGGTCATGATGCAGTGCGTACAATGCAAGGGAAAAGGGATGTGCGGCCTGCCCCGCTGCCCCATTATAAGCCGGTTTAACGCGCAGGTGGCGAGTAAACCATCGAGCAGTTACCAGGGAAGTTCGCCATCGGTCTTCATCGGGAGTTTCGGTTACCCCGATGTCCGCGGCGGACCGCTCCTCATTAACGATACGGATAATCCCCCGGACTGGATCCGGGGCAACCTCGGGATGGAGGAGATCGTGGGTATCCGCGCCCGCACCATCCGCGGGAATTCCTTTCTTCCCCGGCTTGCCGGCGGCCTGCAGGAGATTGCGCTCTCCTCGGTTCCGATCGATGTGGACGTGACCTTTGAAAGACCGGTGGAGTTTTCCCTGAATTTTGATGGTACCGTGGCGCCGGTGGGTTTCACCGGGGCTCTCAAGAAGATGGACCTTATCGGGAGTGCAAAGGTTGGCCGGGCTGTCGACCGGATCACATCGGATACGGACATCGTGGCAACCGATGCGGCTATCGCCCTGAACAGCGATGGTGTCGATGTCTACCAGATCGCTAAACTGATGACCGCCGGTCTGCTCGGGAAACAGCGGAAGTTCGTCCCCACCCGCTGGGCAATCACCGCTGTTGATGATACCCTCTCAACCGGACTGAAAAAAGAGATCGCCCGCTTTTCCCCCCTTGAAAAGATCCTGGTCTTCGCGGGCGAGATATATGGCAACCGCATCGTCACCATCCTCCTGCCGGGCGACTGGAAGTACGAGATGATCGAGATCTGGGGAAAACACACCCTCTGGGCAGGAGACAGCGAGGTGATCGTGCAGGACCGGGAGGGGATGACCAAACACGGTTATTCCCCCATCAGCGGTGCCTATTATTCCGCCCGGCTCGCGGTCTGCGAATATCTGAAAAGCATACAGCGCTCTGCCCGCGTTGTCGTCATCCGCACCGTCTCGAGTGACTACTGGGCCCCGCTCGGGACCTGGGTGATCCGCGAAGCGGCACGGAAGGCGATGAGTTCATCTCCCGCACGCTGCGAGTCTCTCGATGCGGCGCTCAGTCATGCCGCGATGCTCGCCGGTTCTGACCGCTGGATAGCGCACAGCACGCTCATTCCCGAGCTGCGGACCCAGCGAACGCTCTTTCAGTTCTGATACGCCTGTGCAGAATTGGCCTGCCGCTTATAGCGTTCCCGCAGGCTTTCAAGGGTCTCGATATCGGAGAGATCCTTGTCGTCCCGGATGCGGAGGAACCGCGGGAAACGGAGCGCAAACCCGCCCTCGTAGTTCTGGCTTGCCTGGAGCTCGGCATAGCCAACCTCGAAGACGAGCGATGGTTCGAACGTCACTTCCTTGCCGGACGTTTTCGTAACGCTCTCCTTCAACATCTCGTACACTTCTGTCAGCTGTTCGTCCGAGAATCCTGTGGCCACGCGGCTTAAGGGTACGAGTTTTCCTGCGTCCTGGCAGGCAACGAGAAACGAGCCGAAGACATGCGCCCTTTTTCCCTCGCCCCATTCGCCGCCGATGACCGCGAGGTCGAGGGTGTCCACTTCGGGCTTGATCTTGATCCAGTTCTTCCCCCGCTGGCCGGGCGAGTATGGCGAGGATGGGACTTTGATCATAATCCCTTCATGGCCGGCTGCAAGGGCATTATCATAGGTCTTCGTGATAACCGCCGGGTCGGCGCTGACCACCTGCGGCGCCAGATAGAGACTCACAACAGATTCGAGCCGTTTGCGCCGTTCCGAAAGAGGAAGATCGATAAGGGTTTCCCCGTCAAGATACAGGATATCGAAGACATTGGGCACCATCTCGACTGCCTCCTGTGCATCAGCGATATCGTGCCTGCGCCGGATGCGGCGGAGCACGGACTGGAAGGGCATGGGTTTCCCGTCCCTGATGGCGATCACTTCCCCGTCAAGGATCACATCATGGTCGGTAGCCCCGAGCAGTTGCTGGATCACGTCCGGCAATGCCCCGGTCACGTCTTCGAGCCTGCGGGAGTACATGCGGGCCCAGTTCCCTTTCTTGTGGAACTGGAACCTTGACCCGTCGTACTTAAATTCGGCAGCAATCCCGCCATGCTCCTTGATCATATCCGCAATGCTCCCCTGCTGGGCAAGCATCATCCGCACCGGATGGAATGGTGTGATGTGGACATCGCGGAGTGCGTCCGGCCCGGTTTTCGCAAGCCGGGCCACCTCGCCCATGTCATTGAGGGCCTGCATGGCGTGTTCGACGAGCGCGGAGTCGACATTAAACGCCTTTGCGATCGCTTCGCGGACGCTTCCCTCCCCCACGCCGATACGGAGTTCTTCAAGCATGATCCGGGCAAGGTAACGTCCTTCAAGCGGGTGGGCGTTACCGAGCAGCCGGCGGACGGCGAGAAGCTTCTCCCGCTGGGACTTTTTTCCTTCCTGTTCCGCGATGCTGATGAGGGAATTGTAGACATGGACCAGATCGAGGTCCTCATGGAAAAAGGTTGTCTGGGATTTTACGGAAAGGAGTTCCCCAACGGCCTGCCCGACATCGCCGGTCTTATTGATCTTGTCGATCACTTTCTCTCTGGTAACCCCGGCTACAGCACCGGTCGCCTCATACAGGAGGTTGGGGCCGATCCCAAGTTTCCGGGAGCTCCAGTCAGCAAAGATCCGCCCCATGACAAACCGGACAAAGACCGGTAGTTCGTCTTCGGTCAGGCCGGGCAGCTCTCTGCTGATGATATCGATCATATCGAGCCGTCCTGCCGTTCCCTCAAGCCGTTCGCAGCACCGGGAAAAGTCCATAAAGAGCATAATGGTTATTTGTGATTTTCGTCACAGCGGCGGATTAACATTGTGATTTATGGGTATAGATCGGCAGGAATAATGAGGGAGGCTGATGTCCTTATACCTCCGGTTATGATGAACACCGCTGCCCATCCGGCGGATCAGGAACCTGTTATAGGTTGCGTAAAGGGAATTTTGCCCTGCCATACCCCGAAGAGGCCCTGAGGCGGGGAGCCCTTTTTGTTCCTCATTCATAAGGAGAAGAGATGGTGAATCTTACCGTTGGGGATCAGATCTACAACTGCATCCGCTGCGGGCAGTCGTTGCAGGTCCCGCCCTGCGTGGCAACCGTTACCCGCTCTGTCTCAAAAAAGAGCCCGAGCCCTTCGCGGGCACTTCCCATCGCTTTCTCCGGGGTGTTGTTCATCTCGCTTAAATGGGCAAGGATAACCAGCGGCACGTCCTTGCCGAAGTCCCGCAGGCATCCGGCGGCCGCGGGGTTCGAGAGGTGCCCCCGTTTCGAGCGGATCCTGCGTTTGAGGGACTCGGGATAGGGTCCGTTCTGGAGCATATCGGGGCAGTGGTTGCTCTCCAGCACGATCCCGTCGCAGTTCCGGAGCAGGTCGTGCATATGCGGGGTAACGATCCCCGTATCTGTGCAGTATCCCATGCTGATGCCCCCTTCGCTTATGATAAATCCGCAGGGTTCTTGCGCATCGTGGGATGTGCTGAACGGGACGATTTCAAAATCCCCTATAGCGAATTGCTCATGATCGCGGCAGGTATGATGGCTGAGGGGTTTGGCGGACGTACGGCGGCAGTGCAGGAAATCGGCAAGCGTACCCTCCGTGGCATACACCGGAATCTCCAGTTTCCGGGCAAGCACGTCAACGCCCCGGATATGGTCGGTATGTTCGTGCGTGACAAGGAGGGCATCGATCCGGCCGGCATCGATGCCGGCCCGTTCCATCCGGAGAAGGCATTCTTTTGCACTCAGGCCTGCATCGATGAGCAGTGCGCCGCTCCCGCCTTCAATAACAACACAATTGCCTTTACTCCCGCTGGCTAGCATGGTACAGCGCATTGCCTGTACTATTCGTCGTCCTCATATTAGAGCGTTTGACTGGATTCAGGCACGGGGATATCGGGATACCACAATGCGTGGGGCAAACCGTACGGTTCAGGGATCAATGATAAAAAAAGATGCTCTGTAGAAACAGACATGAACGGGAGTTCACACCCGAACCATGAAAATCTTGTAAATACTGGATATTGGGAGGGCTCCCCGCCTCAGGGCCTCGGTACGGCACGGCGGGGCAAGTTCGGTTTCCGGGAAAACAGGGAATTGAAGCCGCCGCGAAAGCCCCCGCGGGGGCGGCGGCACCTGTTGTAATGGGGGTATGGGGGCATCAGCCCCCATCATATCTTCCAGCGTGATTTTCATGGGAAATCATTTGTTACTAATTATGACGCTCTCGGGGACTCTGTCCCCGCCGCTGTGGCACCCTCCGATTGCAATTGTGCTGTATTACCTGTACGCAATCTTGGAGAAATTTCCAGTCTGGGTAATGCCGGGGCATCGCAATGCGTCCCTTCCCCCAATGGGGGGTAAGGTTGGCGCAAAGGGGGCAATCATCAATTGAAATGAGGCTTTCTACAGAGCAAAAAAGTGGATCCTGCCTGATGAAAAAATTTATTTTTTGGGTTTCAGCATCTCGTACTCCGCGAGTATGGGTGCGATGGTTTTGGTGGATATGGACCGCCGCACCAGCTTGGTAAGTTTCCGGCAGTAGTGAATATGGGCAATCTGAAAACTGACAATAAGCCCGAAGCAGAAGCAGGTGATGCTGATTAAGGTATAACTGACAATATCGACCATAGTTGTTCCCCTCAGGTCTCCCTCGCAAGTTCGTCAACGATCGGTATTGCAGAGTCAGAATCGGAGCACTCCTTTGCAATCTCCATAAAGCGCTTCGTATAATACATAATGAGGAGCTGGTACCCGAGGATCATACCGATAGTGAAGGTAATAATCCCGATGCCAATATAAATCAGAAGATCGGTGAGCAGATCAGCCATAGCATATCTCAATGACTGTTACGTGGTCTCCCTGATAAATTTATTGAATGGATCTGCGTTCGTTCGCAAGTATATCGATGACCGGTACCCTGATACCGGCAGCCTTCCCGCATTCCGGATACACCCCACGAAAGTCCGTCGGAAAAAAGGGACATCTTCATCTCCCTTACTGGTAGAATCCCAGCATTGATTACCCGGTGTTTCCCACTCCTGATCAATGCAGCGCGATATTGGCATTCACATGAAAGGCGGCATTATCACCGAAAGGGATGCTGACTACTGCACCGTGCGGCTCCGGGCGCCGGCCGGGATATTCACGACCGACCAGCTCCGGGGCATTGCCGCTTGTGCAAAGAAGTACGGCAACGGGGAGGTCCACGGTACTACCCGCCAGACGCTCGAGATCCCGCATGTCAAAGGCGACTCCCTCAAGAAACTGGCAAAACGGCTGGAGAAGAACGGGACCCCGATAGGTTCCGAGAAGGATGAAATCGTCAATATTATAGCCTGTCCGGGGACAAGCCGGTGCAAGTTTGCCAATATCGATACTATCAGCCTGGCAAAAAAAATCGATGCAAAGCTCTTCGGCAAGGAGATGCCGGTGAAAATGCGGATCGCTCTGACCGGCTGCCCGAATGCCTGCACGAGCCCCATGCTCAACGAGATCGGGGTCATCGGCCGGGTCATGCCGGTCCGCACGAAAGAGCGGCTCTGCACCGGATGTGGCAACTGCGTTTACTACTGCAAGGAGAATGCGATCCGTGTCCGGAACGGGTTATCGGAGCTGGACGAAAGCAAATGCGTCCAGTGCGGCGTCTGCGTCAGGTCGTGCCACTTCGATCTTGTCAAAGCCGAGAACCGTCACTACCTTATTACGGTCGGCGGCAGGCGCGGGCGGCACCCGAANATCGGGCGCAAACTGCTCACCGTGGAGACCGAAGAGCAGGTGCTCTTTGTCATCGAGAAGATCGTGGACTGGGTTTATCGCCGGGCATGGAGTGGCCGGCTCCTCTCCGAACAGCTGGACGACCTTCACTTCGACAAGTTCCGTGAGGAGATCCTCAAGAAGGTACCGGAGGCAAAACCCGTGACAGATGCAGGGGAGTAACGGGGTGCATCAGACCCCCCAATAGAAAAAACAATACGGCCTTTTTTTTGATCGAAAAAGCCGTGAACACTTCTGACACGTGCGTTTTTTTAAAAATGAAAAAGGATTAGATCTTCTTGTACAGGTTCGCGTACACGATCTGCCCCTTGCTCTTCGGGTGACGCTCGCCCATATCGCCGATGAAATGCGAGAACCTGGCCTTGGTGCCTTCAACTTCGAGCTCGACCTCGTCAACAGGCTTGAATCCAGGCATCATCGTGTCGATGGAGCCGAAGATGATGATCTCGCCCTTGACCATCTGGCCGCCGACCTTGCTGTTTGCATTGCCTTTCACGAGAAGCTTCCCGCCTTCTGCATGGGTCATGGCATGGACATCGATGTTGCCATTGACAACGATCTGGCCCCCGGTCATATACATGCCGAGATCGGACCCGGCATTGCCTTTGACAAGGATCTTACCCCCGGACATTCCCCTCCAGTCGCCGCGGTATGCAGCGCCGAGGTAGTTGCCGGCATTACCCTCGATGGTGAGCTCGCCGCCCTTCATGGCGAGGCCGGCGAATGCCGCGACATCGCCCTTTGCGAGGATCTTGCCACCTTTCATCCAGGCACCTACGTAGAGGTCGGTACTGCCTTCGATGACCAGTTCTCCGGCGCTCATCTTAAAGCCGAGGTACTTGACTTTCTTCACATCGCCTTTGACAACGATCTTTGTGTCGGCTGTCTCTGCGCCGGCATTGCCGTTCACATCAAAATACTTCCCAAGAGTCGAGGGCACATTGCCCTCGAATACGGGGAGTTCTGCGATCTGGGCCGCGCTCTTACCGGCAAATGCATCGGGAGATATGGTGTCTGCCTCAAGATACAGTGCAGGCGCGTTCTTCATGGTAATGGTAACGGTTTCCATTCTTCTCCACCTCAGTTGGTTGCATCCACCTCAAGGGCGAACGGGTTCGGGACAAAGTGGTGCCCGAGCGCTTCGTAGTTGTTCTGTGTCATGCTGTAGTACTTGATGAACTTCTCGCTGATATCGCGTGCTACCTGCGGGTTGTCCTTTACTTTTGCATTGACCCAGAGCGTGCGCTTGTGGCCGTTGCTGATGATATCGCCATTGCTGACAACCTGCACACCGCTCTTGAAGACGGCTGCGCAGCGGCTGAACGCTTTCTCGATGTCCTCGGGGTCTGCCACCGGCTTGTCGGGATTGAAGTTGTAAACTGCAACATCTGCATCCATGCCGGGTTTCAAGCCGCCGCAGACTGCGCTGAGGCCGAGGGATTTTGCCGGGCCGGCGCGGGTCATCTGGGCAAGCTCGTAGAGCGAGATCTCCCGATCAAGCGTGCCGATGGCAGTCTGGGAAAGAACCTTGTCCTTGTGTTTGAAGGCATTGATCTGCGCCTCACGTGCCTTTGTTGACATCAGCCACTTGAAGACACGGGGGTACCGGGTGAACGGTCCTGCGTTCGGGTGGTCGGTAGTGATGTAGCAGCGCATCGGGTCCTTCATCATCAGGGGAATCTCGAGGCCGATTGCCCACTGGATTGCACAGACGGAGATGTTCGGGCTGTAGATGTACGGCACGACACCGGCTGCTGTCTCGAGTTCCACGTCAACATTCGCCCACTTCAGGTGGTTGAGACCGGTGAGGTGGTGCTCGAACGGACCGTCTGCGGTCATCGTGGTGGTTTCGTCAAGAGTGACGTTCCCGGTGTCGATGGTGATGTTCTTGTTCTTGTTGATATAATCGGTGACTTCCTTGGCCTTGGACTCGAAGTCTCCCCAGTTGGTTCCTCCATAGGAATGGAACTGGGTGTGGGTNAGGTGCATGACCTGCTCGCGCCCGAACTTGTTCTTCGCCTTGAAGCCCTCTGCGAGCCTGAGCGTATCGAGCGTGGTCTCATAGCATCCCGGATTCCCGAGGTTGTTCGGGTGGATATGCATCGAGTGGGGGAGACCGAGGTACTCGTTGGCCTCGATCAGGCCCTTGACGATCTCCGCCGGGGTTATATCGAAATACGGAACCGGGTCGTTGATCGAGAGGCAGTTCAGGCCCCATGCCCATGCTTCGGTTCCGCCGGGGTTGACGACCTTGACTGCGTAACCTTTCGTTACGCGGAGCATCCAGGCAATGTAGGCTGCGGTATTCTCGATCTCGTGGTTCTTGAGGTATTCGAGCACGAACCAGTTGTTGCCAAAGACCGGGAATGCACCCTCATCGATGATAGGGGTGTCGCGAATCTCCTCGTGCACATGGCGGGAGAAGAGCGGGGGCATGGCGGCTTCCATTGCGGTGGTATATCCCATCTTCGCATACTCGTAGCCGGTCTTGAACGTGGTCGGGATCGAGGCCCCGCCACCCATCCGTTCCATGCCCTTCGTGGGTGTGCAGCTGAAGAGTTTGTCCTCGGGCCGGTAGATGCGACCGAGGTTGACCTTGGGCCCGGCAATGTGTGCGTGGATCTCCACGGCACCTGCCATGACGGTCTTGTCCTTGGCATCGATAACCTTAGCCGAGGAGCCGACCTTGTCGACAATCTTCCCATCCTTGATTGCGATATCTTTCTTGTCGCCTTTGATGCCCTGCNCCGGGTCAAAGACGTGGCCGTTCTTGATGATATATTCTGACATGATTATGCTGCCCCCTTGAGCTGTTTGAGGCGGTCACGGACCTTGGTGAGGAACTGCTCATCGGTGAGCATGCCCTCGGGTGGTTCGACAACCTTGCGGCAGTCGATCGGGACATTGTCCATACGATAGCAGTTGCCACCGCATTCGACACCGTTGAAAGCCACCGGGACATGGAGTTTCGAGACACCGGTCGTAGGGGTCAGGTGCGGGTCGACGCAGACGGAGGGGACACTGGCAATGTGTTTCACGGCGCTGATCGGGAAATGTGCTCCCGGATCGCTGCCGATGTTGAACATGGCGTCGATCTCTCCGCGGTTGAGGAGGTCGATCGTGCTCGTATCGCCCGGGTTATAGCGGGCAAAGCCTCGGGTGAGATCGACTGCGTACGGGAACCCGAACTGCCATGCGAAGACTTCTCCGGAGCCGGTCACATTGTAGTGGCCCCGCATCGGCATGATCGAGAATTTCGTATACTCGTTGAGGTCCTTCGTTACTGCGATTGCCTCATCGATATTGTGGTTCTTGCCCAGCGACTGGGTAACACCC
>JGI20214J51088_10002095_pt1 | contig 13475 bp, 9 predicted proteins | sample WetSurMetagenome_FD_51088 | JGI IMG/M metagenome (IMG submission 51088)
CGATGTCCTTATTTAAGCAAGCTTAAAACGTCCCTCGAAAACAAAACCGATCCCGCAGTTGCGGGACCGGCTTTTATGTTGTGGGCGATGAGGGATTAGTTTCACTGATCCCGGTTTGGTGGACCCTGACAACAAAAAAGCCGTTGCCACGCTGCGCATGGCTTATCTGTTTCGTTTTCGATGTCCTTATTTAAGCAAGCTTAAAACGTCCCTCGAAAACAAAACCGATCCCGCAGTTGCGGGACCGGCTTTTATGTTGTGGGCGATGAGGGATTCGAACCCCCGACCCTCTGCTTGTAAGGCAGATGCTCTGAACCAGCTGAGCTAATCGCCCTCAATTACTCTTAACAGGCTGCAAATATAATCCAGATTTTATACTCTGCAAAAAAATCGTTTTAAAAATAAGCTGTATTCTTGTAATGCGGTGATCATCTGACATCATTTTTAATACAAGAGGTACATGTTTTCTTTATAAATTCAGTTAATATGTTGAAAACCTGTAAAAATGATAGGGTTGCTTGTATGAAAATCATATAAATTCACGTTTACTATATCGCTGAACCAAAATACCCCGAGAAACGGTAGAATCTTGGTCAGTTAAAATATAATTGTCTGATAACCTGGAAACGTGAATTTTGATCAACCCTCGATCCTGACCTGTATGAACTCTGTATTAAGATTTTACAGACTAACTGTAAATAAACCTCCGGCTCAGAAAGCACTGAAACCTTTGAGGCTGATTGTTTTTCTTATTTTCGTAACCTGCTTTGGTAAGCCGGCTGCTGCTCTGAATAGCTTTGACCCCGTTCAGCCTCCCGTAGCTGTATGTAAAAATATATCGNTTCAGCTTGGACAAGATGGCACCATAACAATAAGCGGATCAGATGTTGACGGTGGTTCATTCGACCCCGATGGAACCATTGCAAACAGGTCAGTATCTCCCAATACATTCAACTGTTCACAGATCGGACCCAATTCTGTCATTCTGACGGTAACTGATAATGAGGGATTAACATCAACATGTAATGCAACGGTTACTGTTGAGGACAGGACACCTCCCGTTATGATTTGCANAAACATTACTCTTTATCTTGATGCTTCCGGAAAAGCATCTGTTACAGCGGCCGATATTAATAACGGTTCGGCAGATAATTGCACTATCGCACCGTTTATTTATCTCAGNAGAACTATTTTNAACTGTTCCGATGTCGGATCACCTGTTAACGTTACCCTGATTGGTACTGACGATTCAGGAAATTCATCTTCATGCNCATCACAGGTAACAGTTCTGGACACAATATCACCTGTAATCAATTACAAACTGTTCACGCTTGTANTTGGATCGGCAGGAACTGCAACTTTGGATCCGGCGGATATAGATAATGGTACCTTCGATAACTGCGGCAATATTTCCCTATCAGTTGCTCCTGCCACTTTCAGCTGCAGTGATCTTGGCCAGAAAACTGTAACCCTGACAGCAATTGATCAACATGGAAATTCTTCATCCCGCAATGTAACAATAAACATTACTTCGACGATCGATATCTCCAGCGTATCTCTCAGTACTTGCGACATGTCGCCGACCCTGGCACTTTTTGATGCAGAAACTGAGGGTGGTGACGGGAATTATTCATATTTCTGGAGAGGACTCAATGCAGGGTCACAGCCGTTTATGGTCATAATACCCTTCCCTCCTTCATTGCAATTTTCAAACACAAGTATTCTTGTTTCTCCGTTCTTTAACAATACCATGGCAAATGGCTATTATGATATCCGCCTGGTTGTTACCGATGGAAACGGATGTGCCGATTCGTCGGAAATAAAAATAAACAAGACAAGTGCCGTTTTTAATAATCAGACAATGAGGCATTCCCTTGCTTGTGAAGGTGAAATAAAAACTTATTCGGTTAACTACAAAAGCGATGCTGGTTATAGCTGGATAGTTACAAATGGAACAATTTTAAGCAGTGATCAGGATACAAGCAGAATAAGTGTAAGGTGGAATCTTGGAGCTGTTCAGGGAACGATAGTAACTACAATTCGCGAACCTAATATATTGTTTTCTGGAGGACAATGTGAAGCTACAATTGTCGACACCGTAACTATCACACCTGTCCCGACACCAGCTTTCAATAATCCAGTTACGGTTGTCTGTTCAAACTCAACAAATACGTATTCCCTAACGGGTTTATATGCATATCAAAGCTGGACAGTCACCGGAGGTGTGATAACAGGCGGAGGAAAATCATCGGATAATTATGTCACTGTAAGATGGGGGAGTGGACCGTCAGGAAGCATTTCTGTTTCTGCAGGAAGCAATTCGATATGCACCTCCTCCGTACTTCTTAACATTGCAGTTTCCAATTTATCCGGTTCGATAACGTCAAAAACAGATATTACCTGCAATGGGAGTTCTGATGGTACAGCAACTGCGACAGCAGATTCCGGAACTGGCCAGGCACCATATTCATATTCCCTCGACGGAGGAGCATTCCAGCCAGGCGGGACCTTTACAGGAATTTCTCTTGGAAACCACACAATAAGGATCAGTGATGCATCTCTTTGCACATTTGATCTGCAATTTGTAATCAGCCAACCTGATCCGGTATCGGGTTCAATATCTGCCCAAACTAATGTTGTCTGTTTCGGACAGGCCAACGGATCAGTGACTATTGCCGCTTCAGGCGGGGTTGCTCCTTATCAGTACAGGATAAATGCCGGGGCATTGCAGGGTTCAAATATTTTTAACGGGTTATCCGCCGGGAATCATATTATCACAATCCAGGATAGTCATGGATGCACCGGAACAGTGTTATTTACAATAACCCAGCCTTCTGCACCAATTAATGGGTCAGTTTCAGTGACCAATGTCAACTGTTTTGGCGGATCCACCGGAAGGATAGATCTTTCTGTAACAGGCGGCGTTTTTCCCTACACTTTTTTATGGAATAATGGTGCTGTAACTGAAGACATTATAAATATTCCAGCTGGAAACTACAGCGTTGTAATTACTGATGCAAACGGATGCAATACCACTGTTATTGCAAGTGTTACACAACCGGCATCAGCTCTTACCGGAACAGCTTCTGTTGTTAACGTTCTGTGTTTTGGAGGAACAACCGGTTCAGTTAATTTGACAGTAACAGGGGGAACCTCACCGAATTCATTTGCATGGAATAACGGAGCTTTAACTGAGGATATTCTTAATGTTCCGGCCGGCCTGTATTCGGTAGTAATAACTGATGCGAACAATTGTACGGCAACTCTGGCAGTAAATGTAGGAGAACCCNCAGCCGCTGTAAGTGGATCGGTAACTTCACAGACGGCAGTCTCATGTTTTGGAGGAAATGATGGGACTGTTTCTGTAAGTGGTTCAGGTGGAGTCACTCCTTATGAATATCAGCTTGGCTCAGGCACATTCCAACCTTCCGGAGCTTTTGGATCGTTATTGGCAGGTATATATAGCATTACTGTAAGGGATGCCAACCTGTGCACTTATATTTTACCTGTAACAATTTTACAACCATCACTAGCACTTGCTGGGAACATTGCAGTGACAAATATCAACTGTTTTGGAGGGAATTCAGGTGCATGCGATCTGACAGTCACCGGCGGTACAACTCCTTATACATTCCTTTGGAATAACGGAGCCTCAACAGAGGACATAAACAACCTTTCGGCAGGAAATTATTCAGTAACTATCACCGACTCACATGGATGTACTTTTGTTGCAAACACTGTTGTGAATCAGCCGGGTGTTGCACTTAATGGGAGCATTACATCCCAGACTGATGTGACTGTCTACGGAGGCAACGACGGAAGTTTAACTGTCGCCGGATCAGGTGGAACTTTACCTTATGAATACAGTCTTGATGGTGGAAGCTACCAGCTATCCGGCACATTCAGTTCACTGGCAGCAGGGACTTACACGATTACTGTAAGAGATGCTGCCCTGTGTACTTTCAACCTTTCGGTAACAATAACGCAGCCATGGATCCCCCTGACAGCTCACATTCTTTCTCAGAACAACGTATCATGCCAGGGCGGAAATAATGGAGCCGTAGTACTTGAGGGATGGGGAGGGACACTGCCGTATCTTTATTCAATTGACGGAGGCGCATTTCAAGCTTCAGGAACATTCGGTTCATTAGCTGCCGGAGTATATATTTTTACTGTTCGGGATGCTGCAATGGATCTTTTTAGTTTACCGGTTACGGTTACTGAAGCTCCATCTCTTGATGTAGCAGTTTCAGGAGAAGATGTCCGCTGTTTTGGAGGGAATACCGGCAGTGTGACTGCTTTAGTGACAGGAGGGACGGGACCCTATTCCTATTCCTGGAACTCAGTGCCAATACAGACCACACCTACTGCAACAGGACTGACTGCCGCTACCTATACTGTTACAGTTACCGATGCAAATGGGTGCACTGCCATAAATAATGTTACAATTTCCCAACCTGCTTCCGATATTGTCGTATCCATTTCCCAGGAGAATATTCTTTGTTCAGGAGGGACGACAGGCAGCGCAACAGCGACTGTTACAGGCGGCCTGGAGCCCTATACCTTTTCATGGAATACAATCCCGGTGCAAACGAAGGAAACAGCCACAGATCTTGCAGCAGGGACATATACAGTAACAATCACAGATAGTTACGGATGTATAAAGACTAAAATAGTTAATATCACTGAACCTCAGCCCTTAAGTATTCAATCATCAGTTACTCCCGCATCGTGCCCGGATTCAAAGGACGGATCAATAGTCCTCACGATTACAGGCAGCACAGCACCGTTTAACGTGATCTGGTCGGACGGATTTTCAGGTCAAAACCGCACTGGAGTCGAACCTGGAACATATAATGCAGTGATAACTGATAAGAACAACTGCAGTGAAGCAATTGCTGTTAATGTAGCATTCAATCATTCGTTTGGGTGCCTGATTATCCCCCAGGTAATCACACCAAATAATGACGGATTTAATGATGAATGGAGAATCAGGAACATCGATCTTTATCCTGATGCCGAGGTCCGCATTTTCACAAGGTGGGGTAAGATGATTTTCAGTGCTAAGAACCTGTCGGATAATCCATGGAATGGAACAATAGGAGGGAAACCTGCTCCCACTGATTCATATCACTATATCCTTTACCTTAACGACGGCTCAGAGCCAAGATCAGGAGCAATAAGTGTAATCAGATGACATTAATATCATGTTGAATTATAAATATATGAGCCCTTTTAGAAGTATAATATCAGCTGTAGTTGTCTTCTTTATTTTCGGGATATCCGAAGCTCAGCAGGTACCAATGTACAGCCAGTATATAATGAACGGATTTCTGATTAATCCATCATACGCGGGACGTGATGGCTATACTTCTGTCAATCTTACCGTCAGGGAACAATGGACAGGAATGGCACAGGCTCCCAGCACATATGCATTGAGCTTTCAGACAAGGATATTGAAGAACAGTTATATATCCAAATCGACTACAGTAAAGAAAAAGCTGGTCCGGCCGACTCGAGGCGGCCAGGTAGGTGTAGGGGGTTATGTATTTAATGATAATAACGGCATTATGCACAGAACAGGTGTGCAGGCTGCCTATTCATATACCATCCCACTGGGAAAAAGCGAGGACGAAGAGGTGAAGAACCTGGCCTTCGGACTAGGTCTTACAGCCTATCAGTATGCTATAAATTTTAATGGACTCATCTATGATCCAGATGATCCTTACCTGAACAACTATGACAGGTCGGTATTTATACCGGATTTTAATTTCGGCGTAAGTTATGCAACTGCAAAATACTTTGTAGGATTTGCAATGACAAATCTGTTGAGAGGTTCTGTTATCTTTTCGAATGACAATGGAAACAACAGCAACACAGAGCTTGGCCACTATTTTCTTACGGGAGGAGTAAAAGTACCTTTATCAGGGAACTGGCTCCTGGAGCCATCCGCATTTATTAAATCGTCGGATATGCTGTTTAAAGCCCTTCAGCTTGATATTTCATCCCGCATCTATTACAAGAATGATTACTGGGCTGGGCTGTCGTGGCGGACAAATGATGCCATTATAATGATGCTGGGCCTGAAATACGACAGGTTTTATTTCGCATATGCATTCGACTTCACTTTAACAGATATAAGGAAACAAAGCCTGGGGACACATGAGTTCTCTCTCGCTGTGAAATTCGGAACAAGTGCCCGCAGGTACAGATGGGTAAATGCATTTTAACAAGTTCAGACTGAAAGCGGCCGGCCCGCTTGTGCTGATGTTTTTTTTAAATGTGTTGGCATATTCGCAGGAAAGATCCGATTCTTTGCCTGTACGGCTGATGTTTTACAATACCGAAAACCTTTTTGACACTGTTGACGATACCCTGAAGGAAGATGATGCATTCCTTCCTGGTGGATTAATGAGATGGAACAGTGCCAGATATTTCAAAAAGATAAATTCCGTTTATAAGACCATCATTGCTGGCGGTGAATGGTATCCTCCGGCGATTGTAGGATTATGTGAGATCGAGAACCGGAAAGTCCTTGAAGACCTTGTTTACAGAACAGCACTCTCAAATTATGGGTACGGAATTGTTCATGAAGAGTCGCCTGATCCGAGAGGTATTGATGTTTGTATGATATTCCGGAAAGACCTTGTCAGGGTGGTCGATCACAGAGCATGGATACCTTCGGAAATCAGTAAGGATAAATTCCATTCAAGAAGCGTTCTTTACGTTAAGTGTGCTGTTCTTGGAGACACAATACATCTGATAATCAATCACTGGCCTTCAAGAAGGGGAGGGGTGCTTGCAGGAGAACCTATGAGGGAAGAGATTGCAGAAATGGTCAGAAACGCAGTTGATTCATTATACTGTGTTTCAGGAAACTTATTGAAAGTTATTGTTTTTGGAGACTTTAACTGCAATGCCGATGATCCTGTTATCTCAACTCTTTTAAAGAGCCGCATTCCAGGTGAGCAAATACTTTTTAATCTTGCAGATCACCATCCGGCTGGTGTATTCGGAACATACAGGTATATGGGCAACTGGGAGATGCTCGACCAGGTGATTGTATCACAAGGACTTTTAAAAAGTTCCAGCGGACTAATTGCTGATACAAAAAACTTCAGAATATTCAGCCCTGATTTTCTTCTGAGAAATGATCCGAAATATCCTGGTATGACGACCTTTTCGACATACAGCGGGTACAGGTACATCGGTGGATTCAGTGATCATTTGCCTGTTTTACTGGATATTGGGTTCAGGTGACTCATCCTGGGGAGTTAATCCAAGTTCCTGGCCCTTATCAATCATCAGCTTCCTCGCAGCTTCATGTTCGTTAGGAATTATCCCGTCAAGGATTGCATCTCTTATTGCATTTTTGATAATTCCGACTTCCCTCCCTGGCTTAATCATGAAAGTTCTTATTATCTCGCTTCCATCGACGGGTGGTTTAAAGTTCCGTACTGCATCCTTTTCCTCTATCTCCCTGAGCTTGTTTCTTACCAGACCGAAATTCTCCAGATGCTTTTTCCTGGTAGCTTCATTTCTGGATGTTATATCTGCTTCGCATAGCAGCATAAGGTCATCAATATCATCACCTGCTTCAAACAGGAGCCTTCTTACAGCTGAATCTGTCACAACCTCCTGCGAAAGTGCTATCGGCCGCAGATGAAGATCAACAAGCTTTTTGACATATTTCATTTTTTCATTTAACGGAAGCTTAAGCTTCCTGAAAATATCGGGTATCATTTTGCCTCCGAGAAATTCATGACCATGGAACGACCATCCCGATTCGGAATCGTATTTTTTGGTGACCGGTTTTGCTATATCATGAAGCAAAGCCGCCCATCTGAGCCACATATTTGAAGTATTACTACTTATATTGTCAAGCACTCTGACAGAATGAATAAAATTATCCTTATGTGCTTTACCCTCCTTCTTTTCGACACCTTTAAGACTATCAAGCTCCGGGAAAATGATCTTAAGAAGCCCGGATTTTTCAAGGAGAATAAATCCCCTGGAAGGGTTGTCACACATTATTATTTTGTTCAGCTCTTCAATTATTCTCTCCTTCGATACTATTCTNATACGTTCAGCATTGGAGGCAATTGATTTGAAAGTGGTTTCCTCAATTGTGAAATTNAGCTGGACTGCAAATCTTATAGCCCTCATCATCCGGAGCGGATCGTCCGAAAAAGTTATGCCAGGATCAAGAGGCGTCCTTATTATCTTTGCGTTAAGATCACTTATCCCATTGAATGGATCGAGCAATTCTCCGAAAGTCTCCCTGTTTAAGCTGACTGCCAGTGCATTGATAGTAAAATCTCTCCTTCTCTGATCATCCTCCAAGGTGCCGGTGGTAACTACCGGCTTTCTCGATTCACGGTTATATGATTCTTTTCTTGCACCGACAAATTCTAAATCATAATCCCCGTACCTGAACATTGCTGTTCCGAAATTCCTGAATATTGATACCTTAATGCCTGGTCCCATTGCTTTTGCAGCCTTTCTCGCGAAGTCTATGCCATTTCCAACTACAACTATGTCAATATCTTTCTCGGGGTGATCTCTGTGCAGCAAATGGTCCCTGACATAACCTCCTATAATCCATGCCTTTATGCTATCTTTAGTCACGATAGCAGAAAGCATCTCAAATATTTTGTCATTTAGACATATATTCATATGTGAATGTGACAATTTGTTAATTTATGATGACAAAGTTACAATTAATAACTACTTTTAATGAAATTGGACCGGTTATGCATTCATGGTACAAAGATTGGTATTTAAATGAACAACACTTGATCTTAGATAATAACTAATAAGAAATAATATGTTAGAACACTTGACAAAGGAGACATTTCTCAGCAAGGTTTTCAACTATGAAAAGAACAAGGAGTGGAANTTTGAAGGTGAAAAGCCTTGTGTGATTGATTTTTATGCCGACTGGTGCGGCCCATGCAAAATGGTGGCCCCTGTGCTTGAAGAGCTGGCCAGGGAATTTGAGGGAAAGCTTGATATTTTTAAGGTAAATACTGAGGAGGAACAGGAACTTGCCTCCGTGTTCGGAATCAGAAGCATACCATCTATTTTGTTTGTACCGGCCACCGGGCAGCCTCAGATGGCAATGGGTGCGTTGCCAAAAGCGACTTTCGTGAAGGCATTCAAAGATGTACTTGGTGTGGAGAAATAAAGTGTTAATAAAAAAGCTGCTTTTTGTGAAAAAAAAAGATAATTCAAATGAAACATTACTTATCTTTAATACGTTATACAAACAAAAGGTAGTAACCATTCAGGTTACATGAGTTTTTTTCATGGATTTAGGTTTAGGGTAGTAAAGTAAATTCCCGCGGGGCACCTGTTCCGCGGGTTTTTTATTCAAGATCCTTGAATATTGCGTTTATCTCCTCTTCTGTTGATTTCAGTTTTTTCTGGCATTGCCTTATCAGCTCCGAAGCACGCTTAACCTCAACTGACAGCCTGTCGACATCCATTTCGCCGCTTTCAATCTCCTCCAGTATTTTTTCAATATCATTAACAGCCTGGTTAAATGAAAACTCTTTTTTTGCCATATTGATTTGAATTAAAGTTTATTATAGTTAGAATTTTTTTAACCACGGAGTCACGCTGAGTTTTTACAGCCCCCCGGTCCTTCGGGGGAGTTACGCGGAGTAATAATTATGTAATTACAATGTAATTACATACCTAACACCTTGCTTCTGACTGATCCGTCACTGAATTTCGTATCCAGAACATCTTCTTTTTTAATCTGTTCACATTTCTTAAGTATTTTACCGTTTAGTGATGTAATCGTATACCCCCTTTTAAGAACATTTACTGGATCAAGGATCTTCAGTGAATTTCCGAATCCGGTCAACTTGTTAGCCAGGAGATTTAGTCTGTTCTTCAGAGCATTGACCAGAATCTCTTCTTTCCGTTTAAGGGCAATAATATTTGATGATAATTGTCCCTTTGCAACAGGAATCAGTCTTAATCGGGCTGTCTCAATCATCATTTTGCTTTGATTTACCATTAGCATAGATCTGTCAGCTATCTCATTGCTAAGCTCAATAATATGATTATCTGTTTCGTTCATGCACCCTATCAGGAAATCGGCTACAGCGGTTGGTGTTTTTAGAGACCTGTTTGCGACAATGTCAGTTACTGAGAGGTCTTTCTCATGGCCTATTCCGGTTATTACAGGCAAAGGGAACTGGGTAATATAATATGCAATATTATAATTATCGAACCAGCTCAGGTCTGTCTGTGATCCTCCGCCTCTTATAATTACTGCAAGATCAAATTTGTCAATATGGCTGGCTATCCGGTCAAGGGCTTTTATAATTCCGGATTCTGTCTCTTTTCCCTGCATAGGTGTTTCAAAAAGTGCGGAATAAAAGACATATCCGAAGCCGTTTTCTTTAAGATGCTTCATAAAATCGGTGTACCCGGCTGCATTGGCCGAAGATATTACAGCAATTCTCTGAGGAACAACCGGGAACTCCAGCTCCCTGTTCATTGTAAGTACACCCTCCGTTTCAAGTTTTTTAAGGATCTGCTGACGCCTGAGTGCCATCTCACCGATTGTGAATGCCGGATCGATATCGTTAATTAAAAGGCTTAAGCCATAAATCTCATGATACTCGATCTTTACCCTTATAAGTATCTTTAGACCATCCCTGAGTGACTCTCCTGCTGCGTTCTCAAAATAAGACTTTATGAACCTGTAACGATTGTTCCATATAACCGCTCTTATTCTCGACCTTATATTGATTTCATCAGGTAGCTTTTCCACAAGTTCCAGGTAACAGTGGCCGTTATAGTTTTCTTTCATCTCGGAGATTTCCGCGATCACCCAATACATTTCAGGTAATGCCAGGTATAAAGAATCCCTTATGATATGCTGTAATTCTGTAAGTGACAGTTTTTCGTTCATAGCTGATTATTTACCCTGATTACTTTGTGAACTAAAATGGCTTCGGGAGTTATCAACCTTACAAAATAGATTCCATTGGGGAGATCTCTGAAATCATCAATTATAAGCGTCCGGCTTATATAATCCAGGTAATCCCTGCAAACCACAAGCTTTCCGTTTACATCATAGATCTCGATCTTTAATTTATCGGGAACCTCTCTGAATGCGATCTTAAGTTCCTCCTTAAATGGATTCGGACTTGCAACTGACCCGTCGGAAGGTCTGACTGTATATTTATCCTGTAGTTGTTTTATGACATCTGCAATATCAGGAATTCCATATCCGTAAAGTGAGTCGGGACTAAGAAATCTGTCTGAAGCTGAATGCAGGGCTGAAATAATTTCATAGTTGAGTGCTTTTGGAACTGCCTGCATTATACAGGCGCACATTCCGCTTATGACGGGACACGAAAATGAAGTGCCGTTTGATCTTTCAACTGTAAAAGTATTGACCTGGACAGGGACGCTTACTCCCTGAGAAACCACATCAGGTTTTATCTGCCGGTCAAAGGATGGCCCTGCAGATGAAAAAGATGAAATAATCCCATTCCCATCTACTGCTCCTACAGCCAGAACACTATCTCCGTCTGAGGGTGCGATAATTCTGATCCAGGGTTTATTCCTTTCATTTCCAGCGCTGTTAATGACCAGGATGCCTTTGGATGCTGCAATATTGGCTGCTTGTGTGACAAAGGCTTTATTGCCGTCCAAGTCGGGAAATTTGTAATCCATCAGCGGATCATCGAATGTGCAATAACCAAGCGAGGAAGATATAATATCGGCTCCTAAGCTGTCGGCAAATTCGGCTGCTGCTACCCAGAAATCTTCCTCCACCGGGAATTCTGTTTCTGTGTCCTCGCTTCTTAAGAGCCAGAAATCAGCACCCCTGGCTGACCCTTCAATTGATTCAGGAATATAGCCTGCAATCACTGACAGTACTGCAGTTCCATGATTATGGTATCCATAGACGAGCTTATTATTCCTGACAAAATCATATGTTCCTTTTATTCCATTACGGCTTCTGAGGTCGTCGAGGGAAGAAATATTCTCGGCATTTAAAAAACCGCCGTCAAGGACTGCGATAAGTATACCATTTCCGTTTAATCCGGAGTTATGAACAGAGAGTCCGTTTAACATCCTGACAGGCTGGTCATAGCCCGGCAGATCATCCTGACGCGTGCTAAAGCTGAGCTTATCATTTGAATTGCCTTTTGCAACCGGTTTCTTGACAATTCTAACTTCTCTGACAAAGGGAAGGTTAACGATAGAACCGATGTCGGCCCCGGTTTCTGTTTTAAAAAGCGCTGTGTTCATCCACCTTGAGGTGCAATGCAGTCTGAACCCCGCTGATTTTATCTGGTTCAGATATCCTGTATAGACAGGAATATCCCGCATGTCAGTTACGGGAATACCTGCTTTCTCGCGTCTTTTAACTGCTTTCACCGAGAGCAGAGTTCCTGGAGAAAAGTTATTTATTGTATTGGTTCCTTTGTCTTTGAAGTAAATCCTGTAAAAAAAATTGTAATTCTTTTCCTGACAATTAATTGATTTAAAAGGAACTATCACAAGCAGGGTAAAAGCGATAATTCCAATTTTCAGCCGGATCAGATTTAAAGATCCATTTACCATATCTCACCTGTTTTTTCAGGATCAGCAATTCTGACTTTATTCCTTTCGAGTGAATCTATATAATCAGATTGATAAATGTCAATTTTGTTGTTGTCGGGCATGCCTGCAGAATACTCAGTCTTAAATTTAAGACTACCGTCCTTTTTGTATATAAGCCATGACCCCTCTCTTAAATCATCTTTATATTGTCCGAGTATTTCAGGTCTGCCATTATCAAAAAATGCTTCGAATTTGCCATTAAGCTTACCGTTGATGTAATTTGTTCTGAGGGTCAAGGTTCCGTCGGGATAATACTTTATAAATTCGCCGTGCTTCAGATCATTCCTGTAAAAAAGTTTTTCTGCCGGTTTTCCATCCTGGTAGTATTTTATTTGTAGGCCATTCTTTTTATCCGCTGAATAGTCCGCTTCGCTTATCAGGATTCCATTTGACACTACTGAAAAGAACTGCCATTTACCCGCCTTAAGCTGGTTAACATATTTTCCTTTTGAAGCTACAAGTCCATTTGGATAATAGAGAGTTGCAACTGCCTCTGTTCCGTCTTTACTGAAAACAAGCACTGATTTCAAAGGCTTATCCTCATAATACCTCTTAAATTCACCTGAAGGTTTATCATTTACAAAATATCCGTCATACATAATGTTCCCATTCGGATATTTCTTAANCCAGTGGCCCTGCTTCCTGCCATCCTTGTCAGTTTGATTCAGGTCGGACTGTTCTGACTGAGATAAACAGGTCACAGATAGCAATATGCAGATAGAAACAGACAGTATTTTGAAGTCCATGGAATTAGTGCAATAAGTCAATCACAAAAGTACAAAATAATTTCCCGCAGAAATTGCTGATTGTCGCAGATAAGAGCATTCATATAAAAAAAA
>JGI20214J51088_10002096_pt1 | contig 13473 bp, 11 predicted proteins | sample WetSurMetagenome_FD_51088 | JGI IMG/M metagenome (IMG submission 51088)
GGCCCCAAGACTACCTTGCCCAGGTGTTTCACGAGAATCGGGATGCCGGTATTGGGGTTGACCCCGACCACGATGTTTTCGATATCGGCGGCCGATCGGATGTAACCGCGGCCTCTCACCATGTATTCTCGGCCCGAGAACTCGATGAGCCGTCCGCCGACGTCGTTGTTCCCGGCACGAATGGTCTCGACGACGCGCTCGACCGGGATGTTAAAGGCGAGCAGGGCGTTGGGGTCAAGATTGACCTGATATTGGCGGACGAATCCGCCGATGGGAGCCACTTCCGCAACACCGGGGATGGATTGCAGTTCGTAGCGCAGATACCAGTCCTGCAGCGTGCGCAGTTCGGCAAGATTGCGGGTTCCCGTGGTATCCACGAGGGCATACTGAAACACCCACCCGATCGCGGTTTCATCCCTTCCGAGCTCAACCTGCACTCCCTGAGGAAGCTTGGGAAGAATCGTGCTGAGGTATTCAATGGTACGCGATCTGGCCCAGTAGATGTCGGTCCCATCCTCGAAGATGATATAGACGTAAGAGAAGCCAAAATCCGAGAATCCGCGAATATCTTTCACCCCGGGCACGCCCAGCATGGCCGTGATAATGGGGTAGGTTACCTGGTCTTCCATAATGTCAGGACTGCGGTCCCATCGTGAGTAAATGATGACTTGCGTGTCCGAAAGATCGGGGATGGCATCGAGAGCGATATGCTTCATGGAGTACAGGCCGGCGAAAACCGCCATGATTACGAAAAGAAAAACGAGCAAGCGGTTGTTGGCACAGAATTCAATGATTCGATTGATCATCGATAATTAGCTCCCCGTCTCTCCATCTCCGCGTCTGCTCTAATTGTGTCCGGCATGCTCGGGACTCCCCATGCCGGATAGAGCCGATTTAAGCTTGCTTTCGGAATCGATGAGGAAGTTCCCCGAGGTGACAATCTTCTCTCCGCGCTTCAGGCCGTCGAGCACGATATAACGGTTGTCGACCGCGGCTCCCAATCGTATTTTGCGGGGTTCAAGATAGCCGTCGCCAAGGGCCACGAAAACAATCTGTTCGATTCCGGAATCGAGAACGGCGCCTGCCGGAACCGAAAGCGGATGACCATAATCGATTTTCAGCGTGACATTGGCCCACATGTCCGGTTTCAATTTGAAGCCGGGATTGGGGAATTGCAGCCGAACCTTAAGGGTGCGGGAAGCATTGTCGAGCACCGGATAAATATAGGAAATAACCCCCTTGAAGGTCTCTCCGGGAAAAGAGGAAAGTTCCATGATGGCAGTCTGTCCCAACTGGATGCGGGCTATTTCGTACTCAAAGACGTCGGCCAAAACCCAGATCGTGGAAAGATCGGCGATGGTGTAAAGTTCGGTGTCGGGGGCGATGCGTTGCCCGGGATAGGCATTCTTGTTGATTACGAACCCGTCGATGGGTGAAAAGAAAGTCAAAGCCCTGACCGGGGTGGCTCTCTTTTCGATCTGCTTGATCTCTCCATCGGAGATATTCCACAGTCTGAGTCGTTCTTTGGTGGCAGCATAGAGTGATTCAGCATTGGTCTTGATGTCATTGAATTCACTGCCTGCCAGGGCCTCCATGGTCTGCTTGGCGATTATCAGCTCCTGCTGGGCGGAAAAGAGCTCCGGACTGTAAACACTGATCAGAGGCTGGCCCTTTTTGACCAACATGCCGCTGAAATCCACAAAGGTCTTCTCGATCCAACCCTCGATCCTCGTTTGAATGCGTGCGATCCTGGTTTCATCATAGGTCAGCCGACCCACCGTCATGAGGCTTTTGGATAACGGCTGCTCGGTCACCTCTCCGTATTCTACTCCGATCAATTGCTGCATCTCAGGATTGATCCTGACCTTTCCGGAAGAGAGCGCCTCCGTCATCGAAGCTTCTTCAGGCTGTTTTTTGATCAGATCCATGTTGCAGATGGGGCAGGTGCCGGGCTTGTCGGACTGGATCTGTGGGTGCATGGGGCAGTAGTAGAGCCCTTTCGCTTTGGTGAGAGCTGCTCCCTTCTCGGGAGCTTTCTTTTCCAGGTTCATGTTGCAGATGGGGCAGGTGCCGGACTTGTCGGACTGGATCTGGGGATGCATGGGACAGTAGTAAGTCTGTTTGGAGGATAACTCAGTGTGAAGATGCAAGAGCTGACCCAATTTCGTATCACCCAGCAGGTCACGGTAGATGTAAGCTACTCCCAGTGCGCCCCCCAGGGCGATGAGCAGCACGAGGAACCAAGCCACAGATCCCATTTGACCTTTCAAAATCGTCAACTCCGGGTTCCGACGTGAACCCTTCAACCTTCTGTGTGGAAGCATATTTTTCCTCCAGATTGACATCCTGTGTCCTGAAGCTGCACGGAATCGGAGAAGGTGGCGCAGCCATCGCAGGTCGGTCGCCGCGCTCGATATATCCCCACAAATTCCTCAACATCTCCTCATTCCGGAATCTAGCGGGTCAGCTCGGTTCCAACGAGCGGTTCCATCAGAGCCAGAGCCTTTTGGAACTCGGTCATAGCCTCATAATGCTTAAGTTGGTATTCAAGCAGCGCCGTAGCGCTGTCGATAAGCGACAAAAAGTCCACCTTGCCGGTCTCGTAGTTGGCAACCGCCGACCGGAGAGAAGATGTTGCCTGGGGGATAATGGAGCTGGAATAAAGTCGGACGAGCTTGTCCGAGGTTGTCGCGACCGTATAACCTTGCTTAATCTGGAAGTTGACTGAAGAAGCGGCGCTTTCCCGCATTCTTTGAGCACCGGCAAGATTCGCCTTGGCCGCATCCACTTCGGGTTTCTGTTTTCGCCAGAAGTAGAGCGGTATTCTAGCCTTGGCTTCAACGCCGTACATCTGCGGGTTTCCTTCTCGATCAAAAGTCGTGAAACCTACCGTGAAATCCGGGAAGTATTCCTTCTTTGCAAGATCGAGCGAATACTGCCTGCGGCCAATTTCCTTTTCCTGGATCTTCAAGGTGGGAGAATTCGCCCGCGCCAGTTCGGTCAACTCTTCGAGTGAATACGTCAGCTCCGCCTTTTGGTACTCGGCGGGCTTGCCGACCGGAGTGTTGGGCAGGCGGAAAAGCAGGTTGTTGATCTGGGCCTCGGCGATCCATCCCCGCTGGTCGAGTATTGCCGAGCGGTCGATGAGTTTGCCGATCTCTACCTGCGCCTTCAAAACATCCTGCTGATTCCCCTGGCCGACCTGATAGCGGGTCTCCGCGATCTTCACAAAGCTCTGCAACAGGTCTTTGTTTCTTCCGAGAAGCTCTTTGGATTTATAGAACAGGTGAAGGTCATAGTAGGCTTGTTTCAAGTCCGCAATCACCTGGCGATGGGTAAGAGCATGATTCCATTCTTCAGTTTCAGCTTCCGTGTAAGCAACCTTGCCCTTCAGGCCGAGCTTTCCGGGGAAAGGGATATCCTGTTCGATGCCGAAGGTCCTCGCTGAAGAAGGGTCACCGGGCATCAACCTTATGGGGAAGAGACCGCCCAGATGCCAGAAGGTGATGGTCGGGTCCGGGAGTGTCCTGGCCGGCAAGACCAGGGATTTCTTGGCGCTGACAGTATATTGCGCGGCCTGGATCGCCGGGTTGTTGGCGGCAGCCTCCCGAATGAGCTCATCGAGGGTTACGGTGCTCGGCTCACCCGATTGCCGGGAATTTAGAGCTGCTGAGTTGCTGCTGTTTCCCTTTGGCGAGTCGGCAACCGATGAGAGGGGATAGCACCAAACAACAGCCAGGATAAGGACTACCCAACGCCTCTTGATGAAAAAGCTTTTCTTCACAGAATCCTCCAGTGCACCCGAATAATCAGAAACCGTCGTCCCGCCCCCATGGATCACATCATTAGTTAGAAAGGAGGGAACGACTGAATAGTGCAGATGATAGCAAGAAATCCGAAGAATCCGCCAGCGGTCGAACTATAACACAATTGGTGAAATGGTCCTGAAAAAATCCTCAGCGCACGTTTGGTGCAGCCAACAGCCGGCATTTCACGAGAATCGGGAAACCAATTTTACATGAAATCCCCCAATCCGTCACCCCGGCATGCTCCCCGCTTAAAGCCTGCGGGGACAAGCTCTCGCCGGGGTCCGGGTCTTCAAAAAACTGGATTCCAGCCGGAAGCAAATGCTGGAATGACAAAGACGGTCACCCATTGGTTGTGACCCGCATGCTCATGGGGGTTGGCTTGGAAGTTCGAGTGAAGAGAGTTCAGCCCTCGGTCTGCTCACAAGCTGTTGCGGTTGCTCCTTATGCGTCGTCCCAGAGACCCCACGGCTTCACTGATATCGGATGCCTGCGTGATGGCTGTTACCACCGCTACATGGCGGGCCCCACGGGAAAGAACCTCATCGATGTTGGACTGGTTAATGCCCCCCATCACCGTGAACGGTCCCCCGATTTGCGGGCCGATTGTGCCAATGGCGTCGGGCCCGAGGAAGTGTTCGATGCCTGCTTTAGTTTTCGTGGGGAAAATGGGGCCGATATTGATGTAGTCGGCGCCGTCGCTCCTGGCCAGTAAGGCCTCCGCCAGGGAATGTGCGGAAGCTCCGATCAAGAGCTCCGGTGCGAGTCTTCTGGCAACGGCCACAGGGAGGTCATCCTGGCCCAGGTGCACCCCATCAGCTTCCACCGCCATGGCAAGGTCGAGATGATCGTTAATGATCAGCAGAATTCCGGCATTGCCGGTGATATCTCGAAATTTTACGGCCAGGTGAAAAAGATCTCTGCGCGGATATTCCTTTTCTCTCAGCTGTATGATCTTTGCGCCGCCCTGGATGACGCCATTCAGGACCTCCAGATTGGACCTGCCGGCAGAGAGCCGCTCACAGGTGACGGGGTAGATGTCCACTTCGACAAACTTGGCCTTCCTCTCTTCCCGGTTCATCTAACCACCTCCCACAAATCTAATGATTTCAAGTGAGTCGCCATCCTGGACGGGTTCTTTTGCCAGCTCGCTCTTCGCTACAATCCTGAGGTTTCGTTCGACCACCACCGCCCGATGGTCGATTCCCAGCAATTCCAGAAAACCAATGAGCAGAGGAGGGCCCGAATAGTCTTTTGTTCGTCCATTGACCATGATCTTCATGATGAGCCACTAACCTGCTTTCGAATAATGGAGAAAAGCCGGGTCCCAGTCTTTCCAGACCGTGTCGTAGCCTTTGCTCCGGATCATCTCGGCGACGACCCTGGGAGGACGTTCGTCTGCCACCTCGAACTGGGGTTCGGCGTCGCTGTCATGGGCGTAGCCCCCGGGTTCGGTCCGCGAACCGGCGCTCATCGAGGTCACTCCAAGCGGCACCAGATGATCGCGAAATACGGGAGATTCCCTCGTCGAGAGAACCATTCCGGCGTCAGGCAGGAAGAGCCTGAGAGCGGTGAGCAATTGCACCATGTTGGCATCGGAAACCGGAGATGGAGGGACATAAGCTCCTGCCGCCGGGCGCAGCCTGGGAAAAGAGATGCTGACGTGTGACTTCCAGAAGGTGCGTAGCAGGTAGCGGGCATGGAGTCCGAGGAAAAAACCTTCGACCCGCCAGTTGCAGAGCCCCAGAAGCGCTCCCATCCCGAGTCGGCGGAATCCGGCGTCACCTCCTCTTTCCGGGGTCCCCAGCCGCCACCGGAAATCACGTTTCTTCCCGCTCAGGTGAAAATCCCGGTAGCGGTCCTCATGATACGTTTCCTGAAAAACGGTGAGGCCGTCGACGCCGTGTTCGATGAGTTTGCAGTACGCGCCGCCATCGAGGGGAAAGATTTCGATGGAAATGGAAGCGAACAGGGGACGGAGTTTTTCCAGCACAGCGTGCAAGTATTCCATCGTGACGATATGAGGCGAATCGCCGGAGACGAGGAGAAGGTGGCGAAACCCCATTTCGTGAATGAACTTGGCTTCAGTCTCCACCTGCTCAGGCGTGAGTGTCAACCGGGCAACGGGATTATCCGCGTTAAAGCCACAGTAGGCGCAGCGGTTGGTGCACACGTTGGAGAGATAAAGCGGGGCGAAAAGGTTGATCACCTTGCCGAAGCGTTGTTCGGTAAGCCGATGCGAGCACTGAGCCATTTCTTCCAGGAAGGGCTCCGCAGCGGGTGAAAGGAGGCTCAGGAAGTTCTCAAGTTGCATCGGTTGCGTCCCGACCGCTGTTTCCACGTGGCTTGCGGTGCGACTTTCGATCCAGGCTTCGACCTCATCCCAGGGGTATTTTTGGAGCTCATGGTAAAATTCCATGGCGCTGTTCACCTCAAGAACCCGGTAAGAGGGCTGGAAGCCTCGGCCATTCGCTGGGGACGCCCGATGCCTGCCAGGAAAGCTTGACGTCCGGCTGCCACGCCCTTTTTGAATGCTTCAGCCATAGCTTGAGGATCACCTGCCACGGCAATGGCGGTGTTGACCAAAACGGCATCGGCGCCGACTTCCATTGCCTCGGCGGCATGGGAAGGAGCCCCCAGGCCGGCATCCACGACCACCGGAACGTTGGCTCCTTCGATGATGATCTCCAGCAGATCCCTGGTCCGCAAGCCCTGTTTGGAGCCAATGGGGGACCCAAGCGGCATCACGGCCGCCGTCCCGACCTCCTCGAGTCTCTTGGCGAGCACAGGGTCGGCTGGCATATACGGGAGGACCACAAACCCCTCCTTGACCAGGGTCTCGGCTGCCTTAAGGGTTTCCACCGGATCCGGAAGCAAATGATGGGGATCGGGAGTCACTTCCAGCTTCACCCAGGGTTCGCATCCTGCGGCTCGGGCCAGCCTTGCAAGCCTTACCGCTTCACCGGCATCGCGCGCGCCCGAAGTGTTGGGCAGGAGAAGATATTTGCCGGGGTCAATGATGCTCAGGATACTGTCCTGAGGATTTTCCAATTCCACGCGGCGCAGCGCAACGGTCACGATCTCGGCTCCCGATGCCTCCATGGCCTCCTTCATCTGTTGCGGGGAAGCAAATTTTCCGGTTCCCATCAGGAGTCGGGAGTGAAAAACGCGTCCGGCGATAATCAATGAGTCATTCATGGGATCTTGACCTCCCTGCGAAATGATCTTGCGGCGCAAAGTCCTGGACTGAACACTCGCAAACGTTCAGACATAAAAAAACCGTCTCCAGCATCCTGGAAACGGTCATCGAGAGCGAACAGAGAAACGATCGTCGCTCACAACCGTTTTCCTACGCCGGTATTATCCGGATCAGGTTTAAAGGGTGTTTTCTCAGCCCAGAAATCTGAGCACCCCTAACGGCTGCCATCAGCGTAGTTATGGTATCACATCAATCCGGTTTGTCAAACTCCTGATTCATTGAGTGTGCGTAGAGGGCAAGACAAGGTCCTGAGATGACGCTGGTAATGCTTTGATAGTCGCCGTTTTTCGGCTTTCAGGCGTACCCAGAAGAGAGTATTGCCAGACTGATAAGGGCATGATAGATATAGGCCCGCTTCGGGAAAAAGAGCGGCAATTTGAAGTCGGTTCTTAATCTGGTGTTCAGAGGACGCCCATAGTCTTGGCCCAATCAGCTGCAAGAGACAAAACCGAAGAAACGACGGTGCAGATCTCTTTCGAAGATAACCGATTGGTGCAGCAGCTTGCGGGGGAGCGCAACGGCCATCTCAAGATCATCGAAAAACAGCTGGATGTGCGGGTCCACCTGCGGGGAAACCAGTTCAGCATTGCCGGTGATGCGCCTCATGTGGAACTCACCGAACGCCTCCTCAGAGAGCTTGCCGAGCTGATTCAAAAGGGATATCCCGTATACGATAGTGACATTGTGTACGCGATCCGGATTCTCAGCGAGAGCCTTCAGCGCAACCTCAAGGACATTTTCCTCGACCACGTTTTTATTGCCTCCAACAAAAGAACCATCTCCCCGAAAAGCGTCAGGCAGAAGGAATACATCGAGGCCATCCGCCATTACGATGTGGTGTTCGGAATTGGCCCGGCGGGGACCGGTAAAACCTATCTCGCTATGGCTATGGCAGTTGCCGCGATGACCAAGGAGCAGGTGCGTCGCATTGTATTGGTGCGTCCGGCCGTTGAAGCAGGGGAGAAGCTCGGATTTTTGCCGGGAGATCTGGCCGAAAAGGTGAACCCTTACCTCCGCCCTCTCTACGATGCCCTCCACGATATGATGGACTATGAAAAGGCTTCCAGTCTGCTCCAGCGAGGGGCGATCGANGTTGCTCCGCTTGCCTTTATGCGCGGGCGCACGCTCAATGACGCCTTTGTGATTCTGGATGAAGCTCAGAACACCACCAGCGAGCAGATGAAGATGTTTCTCACCCGCCTTGGTTTGGGATCAAAAGCCGTGATCACTGGTGATATCACCCAGATCGATCTTCCGGAAAATAAGACCTCGGGCCTCGTGGAGGCAATCCAGTTGCTCAAGGAGGTTCGTGATATCCGCTTTGTATTTTTCAGCAATCGCGACGTGGTAAGACACCGGCTCGTGCAGGAAATCATCCTCGCCTACGAACGTGCAGAAGAACGCAGACTTCAGGCCATGACTTTGTTTACAGAGAAATGACACCGATGGAAAAGGAGAAACGAGAACCCGAAAAGCCAAAACACAAGCCCAAGGCGGCTCCCGTCAAGAACTACATCCCGGCCGTACTCCTCAGGGCCAAAGAGCAGAAGATCCTTCTTCTGGCCGGATTCAGTCTCATCGTTGCCTTCCTTCTCACTCCCTCCTTTGTGGTGGAAACCCCGTTTTATCAACTGGGTGACATCGCAACTCAGAATATCAAGGCAAAACGGGATTTCCTCGTGGAAGATCGGGAAGCCACGCTGAAAAAGCGGGAAGAGGCAGCCAGGCAGGCCGCTATTGTCTACGATCTGGACGAGAATGTTTTGCAGCGCATTCAGGAGAGGCTGCAAGTCGCCTTCCAGGCGATGCGGGAGGAAACGGCGGGGCTCCGGCAACTCGTCGAAAACCGGGAAGAGCAACAGGCTGAGGCCTCCGCTTCCGGTTCTACCCCGCCGTCTGATTCCGAGGCCGGTGTTCCTCGAGGGAAATTCTTCGAAAAGAAGAAGGAGTTTGAAGCTTTTCTTGGGTTTCAGGTATCGGAACAGGTCTTTTCTTTTCTCCTTGAGAGGCAGTTCAACAAAAAAATTCAAGAGCGCATCGTGCAGCTGTTGAACTGGATTTTCGAACAGGGAATTGTCTCCAGTAGATCAAAGCTCCCCCAGGGCCAGGGAGAACGCATCCTCATCAGAAAGGCCCTCTCGCAAGAGGAAATTCTCTCGACCTCCTCTCTCACTCTGCAGGACCTGGATGAGGCTCGCAGGCTCATCAGAGTGCAGGTCTTGGATGATGAGGGCGATGCCGGTGAAATCATCGCCATTGTCTCTTTGGCTACCCAGTTGGTGCAACCCAACCTGGTCTTCAACCTGAAAGAAACGGAGCAGAGCAGAGAGGACGCCTATGCGTCGGTGAAACCCGTCTTCCTAAGGGTCATGAAAAACGAAATGCTGGTTCGTGAGGGGCAGCGTATCGGACCCGACGAACTGCTAAAATTGCGTGGCCAGGAGCAGGGGAAATCCTACGGCCACCGTTGGTTGGCATTTGTCACTTTGTTTCTTTTCAGTGGTGGCTGCATCTGGGTTTTTGCCTATGTGGCCACTCGGCATTTCCCTTCCCATCGTATGGAAAGCAAGGATTTTCTGTTTCTGGGAATCGTACTCATTTTTATGCTCAGCATCGGGAGCTTTACCATCTGGCTCGGAGACAGCATCGGGGACACTTCCGTCAGTATGTCCGCGAAAACCCTCATCTGCGCGATCCCCGTTAGTGCCGGGGCTATGATTGCGTGCATCTTCTTCGGGATTACCCTGGCCCTCAATTTTTCCTTGCTCCTCTGCATTTTTGCCGGACTGCTTTTCGGCAAGGACCTTGGCCTTTTCCTATATTTCTTGATAGGCTCGTTTGTTGCCGCGCACGGGGTTTGTTCCTGCCGCAATCGCATCATTCCGATCAAGGCGGGATTGCTGGTGGGCTGCAGCAATATCGTGCTGATTGTTCTGGGCGCCCTGCTGCAAGATCAGTGGGCGTTTTTTCAGGTGACAACCAATGTCTGTTTCGGTTTTTTTGGGGGTATTCTGGCGGGTATTCTGGTTACGGGGTTTACACCGCTGGCGGAAATGCTGTTCGGCTACACGACGGATATCAGACTGTTGGAACTGGTCACCATGGATCAACCGCTGCTCCAGGAGTTGATGATGCAGGCCCCCGGTACCTATCACCACAGCATCATCGTCGGCAATATGGTCGAAACGGCCGCCAAATCCATCGGCGCCAATTCGTTGCTGGCCAAGGTCGCCGCCTACTACCATGACATCGGCAAAATCAGAAAACCGGTCTATTTTATCGAAAATCAGTTCGACTGCGAAAATCGCCATGAAAAGCTCGCGCCTTCCATGAGCAGCCTGATTCTCATTTCCCATGTGAAGGAAGGGGTCGAGATGGCCAGGCAGCACCGCCTGGGTAAGACTATTATCGATATCATCAGCCAACACCACGGAACGAGTCTCATTTCGTTCTTTTACATGAAGGCTCAGGAAACGCGTCAAAAAGGTCGCACCTCAAAGGGCACCGAGCTGCCTCCCCTGGATGTTGATGATTTTCGCTATCCCGGTCCCAAACCTCAAACGAAAGAAGCCGGTCTGGTCATGCTGGCGGATGTCGTCGAGGCGGCCTGCCGCTCCCTCAACGACCCGACTCCGGCTAGAATTCAGGGGATGGTGAATCGCCTGATCAACAACGTTTTCAGTGACGGTCAGCTCGGCCAGTGCGAGCTCACGCTGAAAGACCTCCATCACATTGCCAAGCACTTTAATCAGATCCTGGCTACGGTACATCACCGACGCATTGAATATCCAATCGTGTGCACCAACGGAAAGGGAAAAACCGATGCCAGTGATTCGGCTCAGCGTGAACCAAGACCGGATCGTGATAAACCGACGGCGATTCAAGAAGGTGGCCGCAGAGATCTTAAACGGCTTGGGATTCACTAATAGTGAGCTAAGCATCGTCGTTGTGGATGACGAGGAGATGGAACGCCTCAACCGGCAGTATCGGCAGGTTGGCGCCACCACCGATGTGCTTGCCTTTCCCCTGCTTGAAGGCGAATTCGGCGATATTCTGCCGGAGCTTCTCGGGGATGTTGTGATCTCCGCCCCTACCGCTCTCGAAATGAGTCGGCGCCACCACTGCTCCCTGCCGACGGTCATCGATGTTCTGCTTGTGCATGGGATTCTACACCTGTTGGGATATGATCACGAACCCAATGAAGAAGAGGCCTGCCGCATGGCAAATAGATCTATGGAACTCCTGGAAATGCTCGGGCATTCTCGGGAGAATCTGGATTGGTATCTGACCAAAGCTGATGGGTAAGGAAAAGGGGAAACCGTGGCTAGAGTTGCAATCAATGTTGATCATGTAGCTACCGTAAGGCAGGCTCGCCAAGTGAGTGAACCGGACCCGGTTATGGCAGCGGCTTTGGCGGAGCTTGCCGGGGCGCAGGGTATCGTTGTGCACCTCCGTGAAGATCGCCGGCACATTCAGGATCGGGATGTGGAGGTATTGCGCCGAACGGTCAAGACAAAACTCAACCTGGAGATGGCGGCCACCGAAGAGATAGTCAAGATCGCGCTTCGCATGAAACCGGATATTGTTACTCTGGTCCCGGAGAAACGCCAGGAACTGACGACGGAGGGAGGCCTGGACGTGGCGCTCTACGAGGAGTCACTCAAAGGCGTCATCAAAACCCTGCACGACGGCGATATCGCGGTAAGCCTTTTCATCAATGCCGATCCCAACCAGATCAAGAGTGCTCAGCGGTTGGAGGCGGACTACGTGGAAATCCACACGGGGACATTTACGGAGGCCGCGACCTTTGCGAAGCGTCAGGAGGAGTTTGAGCGGGTAGTAACTGCCGCGAAACTGTCTCGGAAGCTGGGACTGGGCGTGCATGCGGGCCACGGAGTAGATTATCGTAATGTGTTCTGGCTCAGAAAGATCTCCGAAATCGAGGAATTCAGTATCGGCCATGCCGTCATCGCACGTGCCGTTTTGGTGGGAATCGAGCGGGCGGTGAAGGAAATGATTGCGCTGGTGAATGGTTAAGATGGCGGTTTACGGCGTTGGTATCGACCTGGTTCGGAGCGTCCGTGTGGGCGCAGCCCTCAATCGCTGGGGCGAGCGTTTTGCCAGGCGCGTCTTCACGCCGGTGGAATTGGCAGCCTGTGCCGGCAGAAAACAGCAGGATGCGTGTCTGGCTATCCGCTTTGCCGCCAAAGAAGCTTTTGTCAAGGCCCTGGGAAGGGGGATGCGCTCACCGGTGCTTTGGACGGACATTCAGGTGCAAAACGATAACCTGGGAAAACCCGAGATTCACCTCTCCTCGCGCGCCTTGGAATTTTGCCGGAACCTCGGGATTCACTCCTGGCACGTGAGCCTTACCGACGACGGCGAATATGGCGCCGCTGTGGTGATTTTGGAGACCTGAACCCCACTCTGGCAAAAGGGAGAACCTCAGTCATCTGTGGTCGGTGACTTGCTTCTTCCGACCTGCACCGGCTCATGACAACTAGCCGCCAAACACTCTTCCGGGAGAAAGTAATGCGTGTTCTGACCGCTTCGGAAATGGCCCGGCTGGACCGACAAACCATTGAGCAGATCGGCATCCCTGGAATTGTCCTGATGGAGAATGCCGCACGGGGAGCGGCGGATTTCTTTCTGCAGGTGCTGCCGGACCTGCCCAAAAGGCGTATCGTCGTTGTCGCCGGGGCCGGAAACAATGCCGGGGATGGGTTTGTTCTCGCTAGAATCTTTCATAACCGGGGCGCGGCCGTGCGCGTGGTCTGTCTGCGCTCCCCGGATCGCCTTCAGGGAGATGCTCTCACCAATTTCCGTATTCTGGAAAAAATGAATATCCCGATAGTCGTGTGGGATGAAGGGAAAGACTTCGATTGCCAATGGCAATGGATTGCTCAAAATGATGCGGTCATTGACGCCATTCTCGGCACCGGACTGAAGAGCGAAGTTCAAGGGCTTTATCGGCAGATTATCGAAGCTCTGAATACCCTTTCCGTGCCGCTGCTGGCGGTGGACGTTCCATCCGGGCTCGACGCCGGCACGGGAAAGCCCTTGGGAGCGGCGGTCCGGGCCTTCGCCACGGCGGCGTTCGGGTTTCTCAAGATAGGGCATGTGATCAGTCCCGGCGAGGACTATGCGGGAAAGCTCCATGTGGTTGACATCGGCATTCCTCGAAATCTTGCCGAGGCAAACGGCATCAATCGATTTTGGTTGAATGAAGAATTGGCCTCCGGTTGGCTGCAGCCTCGACTCGCCGAGAGCCACAAGGGCACCGCGGGACATGTGGCGGTGCTGTCGGGTTCCCCGGGAAAGACCGGCGCGGCGACGCTCATCTGTCTGGGTGCAGGACGGGTGGGGGCAGGCCTCGTCACCCTTCTCCTTCCCGCCAGTCTGAACCCC
>JGI20214J51088_10002097_pt1 | contig 13468 bp, 11 predicted proteins | sample WetSurMetagenome_FD_51088 | JGI IMG/M metagenome (IMG submission 51088)
TATTTATAATAGATATTTATCTAATGAAGAAATGGCGGGTTTTGTGGCAAATACGAAAATAGTTGTATGCCCATATACGGATGCATCGCAAAGTGGAGTTGTTATGACATCGTTTGCTTTCGGAAAACCTATTATTGCTTCCAATGTAGGTGGATTTCTTGATGTCATTGAGGATGGTGTAACAGGTATTTTAGTTCCACCAAGGAATGTTGACGAACTTGCTAAAGCAATTATTTCTTTACTTTCTGATGAAAAGAAAATAATTTCTATGTCAAAAAAAATAACAGAAGAATGCGAAAATGGTATGTTATCATGGAATTCTATTATTAATGACGCTAATAATGTATACCAAAAAACTTTAGAAAAAAAATCCAGTGCAAAAGGTCCCTGCAAGTAAAAGATTTATCCGCATTCTGAAAATATTATTTCTGAATTTTTTATTTTTTTTCTTAAGATTAAAAAAGTTTAAGAATTTATTAAATCATATTTATCAATTTGATCCTCATCCGCTATTAGATAACATTAATATTATTGAAATAGATATCGAGGATATATTTCAGGGTATTGGAAAACAAGAAGTTATCCTTAAAGATTTGGAACTAAAATATGGTTCTATGTCACTTGAAGAGATTTTGTATATATCATTATTAGTAAAACGGTTTCAACCAAAACAAATTTTTGAATTTGGAACTTTTATAGGGGTTACGACTTTACAAATGGCATTAAACACTGATGTGAACACTAAAATTTATACAATGAATTTATCTTCTCAGGAAGATATTACAAAATATTCAATTGGTACTACTGAAGAAGAAAGAAAACTACCAGGGCTACAACCGGGAAATCGATTAAAAAATTCACTGGTAGCTGAAAAAATTGTACAACTTTATGGGGATTCTGCAACGTATGATTATACTAATTATACCAGCTCTATGGATTTTATTCTTATTGATGCTTCGCATGAATATGAGTATGTAAAAAGTGATACTATGAATTCATTTAATATGCTTAAACAAGGTGGAATGATAATCTGGCATGACTATCCAAATGCTCCGGGTGTATATGATTATTTAAATGAAATTACAAATAAAATGAAAATATATCATATCAAAAATACTCACTTGGCATTTTTATATAATTTTGATAAAAATTCTGTGTAATATTAATGTTGGATTATATAAATATTAATGAATTTAAATCTGCATTAAGTGAGGCAACGCTTAAAGATTATTATGATTATTGGGGCAGTGATGATGAATTATATCGGTTTCTAAAAGATTCTTACGTCAACAAAAGTTTATCAGATTACTTAGTGTCCAGGAAAATTGATGTTAAAGGAAAAAGTATTTTGGAGTTCGGCTGCCGTGATGGCTCATCTTTTATTTCTTTTCTTGCGTCGGGTGCAGGAAAAATAATTGGAATTGATATCGATGAAAAAGTAATTAATTTGTCGAGAAAGATTTACTCTGATCTTGGAATTAGTAATATTGAATACAGGAGAAACTTTTTAAATAAGAGTTTACCAGCATATGATGAAGAATTTGATATTGTATCCTGCAATGCAATCCTAGAACATATTCATCCCGACTTAAGATTAAAATATATTGCGGAGTTACAAAAAAAGGTGAAGAAGGGTGGATATATTATTATATCTGATACTCCTAATAAATTGTGGTTGATAGAAGGACATACAACAGCTCTATGGTTTTTGAATTATCTACCTTTTAAGAAAAAATGCTGGGTAGGATCAAAAACTAAAAGATTTAAAGATATTAAACAGGATGACTATAATTTCTGGATTGAACAGGGTATAGAAGGAGTTTCTTATAAAGAAGTACTGGAATCATTTGATATGAGAGAGTGGGAAAATGAAACTGATATAAAATTCAAAAATGAATATAAAGATCAGATTTTTAATTTTCAAAAAAGAAACTTATTGAAAAAATTAAAAAGATATTTACTTTTTATATTCGCATATTCAGTTGATGTTTTATACTTGAGACCAAATAAATTTCCGAGTCTGGCTATTTCTCCTGTTTTGGTTTTTTCATTTAGAAAAAAAATAGATTCATCTAATAATTGAATATTCTTTTTATAATAAGCACGCTAAAACATGGTGGTGCAGAAAAACAAACGGTTGTAGATGCAAATTTGTTTGCGGAAAAACATAATGTTTTTATAATTGTTTTTAAAACGGGAGAGCTAAAAGAGTTATTAAGCAATAAAGTAAAGTTAATCGTATTAAATAAAAATGGTTATTTAAAAACCGCAAAAAAAATAAAAAAAATAATCATTGATGAAAATATACAGGTCATAAATTCTTCGTTATTCGCTTCAATGATTATTTCTGTTTTATCTGCATATAAAATTAATATTCCAGTTATATGGTTTTTTCATTCACATGAATATGATATTAAACTGAAATCGAAAATAGCATTTAGATATTTTTCAAAATATGATTGTCTGAAGAAGATATTTTTTGTTAGCAAAGAATTAAAACAGTCATTCGAAAAGAACGGGTTCAAATTTCCGGTTTTTAAACAAGATGTACTTTACAATACATATTCAGTAAATATTAAAAAACAAAAAACTAAAAGCGAACCCTCTAAAGAAGTGACGATTGGATATATTGGAAGATTAATTAAATTAAAAAGAGTAGAATATTTAATTGATGCAGCCGGTTATTTGAAAAATAATAATATTATGAATTTCAAAATTATTATTATTGGAGATGGTGAATTAAAAAATCAATTGATTAATTATACAAGGCAGCATAATGCGAATGATAAAGTAAATATTTTGGGATACAAATCAAATGTTGATGAGTATTATGAAAATTTTGATATATTTGCTTTACCATCCCGGGAAGAGTGTCTTTCTTTGGCTTTAATAGATGCCTGTATATACTCTCTTCCATGCTTAGCTTTTAATGCAGGGGGTAATAATGAAATTATTGTAAATGGCGAAACCGGATACATTGTCGATAGTAAAAAAGAATTTTGTGAAAAATTAAAAATGTTAATACTTGATGAAAACAAGAGAAAGGAAATGGGAAAAACTGCTAATATATATTGTATAAATAAGTTTAATAGAGAAAAGAGGTTAGAATATTTAGAAGATGTTTTTCAAAATCTAAATAAAATATATGCTGATGAATAAAGAAAATATGAGTAAATATTTTAATTCTATTGCTCAAAAAAGAGAGAAGTGGAATAAAAAAAATTATTATTATCATAAATTACTTGGAAGGTATTATTCTTACTTGATTCCAAAAGAAAGTAAAGTTCTTGAGGTAGGTTGTGGAACCGGAGATTTATTAAATAGTGTTAACCCGGGATATGGAGTTGGTCTTGACATTTCAGAAGAGTTGATAAAAATTGCACGAAATAAATATTCTAATTATAAATTTATTGTTTCGGATGCAGAAAATTTTGAATTTAATGAAAATTTCGATTATGTGATAATTTCCGATTTAATAGGATTTTTATTGGATATTCAAAATGCATTAAAAAATATTAAAAAAGTCTGTCACGATAAAACAAGAATAATAATTAATTCATATAATTATCTTTGGGAACCCGCCTTAAAAATAGCAGAATTCTTTAGATTCAAACAAAAACAACCATTATTAAATTGGTTATCCGTTAAGGATATTATCGGGCTCCTGGAATTGGAAGGATTCGAAACGGTGAAAGTCGATAAAAAAATATTATTACCTAAAAATATTCCGGTATTTAATTATTTATTTAATAATTTAGTATCAAATTTACCTATATTAAATTCTCTTTCATTAGTTAATTTTATTGTTGCACGTAAGGAACCATCTGAAAAAGAAGAATATTCGGTATCAATTTTAGTACCTGCAAAAAATGAAAAAGGAAACATTGAAAACGCAATATTAAAAACTCCTGTATTTGGAAAAAGCCAGGAATTTATTTTTATGGAAGGTAATTCACAAGATGGTACATACGAAGAAATGTTAAGAGTAAAAGAAAAATATAAAGATAAGAACATTATAGTCGAAAAACAAACCGGTAAAGGAAAAGGAAATGCAGTTCGGGAAGGTTTTGAAATTGCTTCGGGAGATGTATTGATGATACTCGATGCAGATTTAACAACACCGCCAGAAGATCTTCCCAAGTTTTACAAAGCATTAAGTTATAGAAGAGGTGAGTTTATAAACGGGTGCAGATTGGTATACCCGATGGAAAAACAAGCTATGAGGTTTTTAAATCTTATAGCCAATAAATTTTTTGGATTATTTTTTTCTTATATCTTAGGACAAAAGATCAAAGATACACTTTGCGGTACCAAGGTTATTTTAAAAGAGGATTATGAAAAAATAAAAATTAACAGAAATTATTTCGGTGATTTCGATCCATTCGGTGATTTCGATTTACTATTTGGCGCAGCAAAACTAAATTTGAAAATAATTGAAATACCTGTAAGATATAGAGACAGGGAATACGGAACCACACAAATTAGCCGTTTCAAACACGGCTGGTTATTAATAAAAATGAGTTTATTTGCCGCTAAAAAAATAAAATTCTTTTAATAAAAATGAATATAAGCATTTTTGGTTTGGGTTATGTTGGTAGTGTTAGTCTTGGATGTCTTGCAAAATCCGGGAATAAAGTAATCGGTGTTGATATAAATAGAAAGAAAGTTGAATTAATTAATAATGCCAAATCAACGATTTTGGAGCCCGGATTAAGTGAAATAATTTTTTCAGGTGTCAAAAGAAAAGCAATTTACGCGACTAATGATTATAAATATGCAATTAAGAATTCTTATGTAACATTCGTTTGTATTGGCACTCCGGGAAGAAAAGATGGTAGTTTAAATTTAAATTCACTTTATAATTCTTTGAAGCAAATCGCGGAAGGATTAAAGTGTAAAAACAGTTTTCATACAGTTGTTATTAGAAGTACTATTCATCCGGGATCTTATAAAAAGATTGTAAATATATTAGAAAAATATTCGGGTAAGAAAACCACGAGTGATTTTTGTGTTGTAATAAATCCAGAATTTCTGAGGGAAGGATCGGCGGTTCACGATTTCTTTAATCCTCCAATGAATATCTTCGGGTCAGGATGTAGAGAAGGTGTAAAGGTTTTAAAGAAACTATATTCGTTTAACAAAGCACCTGTGTTCGTTGTTTCTGAAAATATAGCAGAGCTAATTAAACTTGTCAACAATGCTTTTCATTCGATCAAAATTTCTTTCGCAAATGAAATAGGAAACCTATGTAAAAAACTTAACATCGATTCGTTAGAAATAATGAATTTATTTACAAAAGATTTAAAATTGAATATTTCCCCGGCTTATTTTAAACCCGGATTTGCCTTTGGCGGCTCATGCTTACCAAAAGATTTAAAGGCATTGAATAAAATTGCAAAAGTTAATTCAATTGAACTTCCTTTAATTTCAAGTGTTAACAATTCAAATGAGTTACAAAAACAACTGACGTATAATCTGGTTACCAAACTCAAAGAAAAAAATATCGGTATATGGGGATTAAGTTTCAAGGTTGGAACGGATGATTTAAGAGGAAGTCCTATTTTAGACACTATTAAGGTGCTATTGAAAAATAATTATAGAATAAGAATATTTGATCAAAATGTTGATTTGAAAAAATTAATAGGAACAAATAGAACATACATTAATAGAAAACTTCCGGGAATTGAGAAATTTATCGAAAAAGATTTTGATAAACTTTTAAGGTTTTCAAAAATTCTTATAATTAATTCATTTGATTTAAAACTCATTAAAGAAATAGAAAAATATAATCATTATAAGATAATTGATTTAATAAATATTCTTCAACTCAGTAAAAATCCGAATTATTTTGGATTATGTTGGTAATAAAAAGATACCCGTCCAATGCCGAATAATGTACTACATTTCGTCCGAAAATCCACACAGTTAAAAGCAACATTTATTAAAGGTCAGATTACAAAACATGTTAAGTATAAACCGTTTATTGTCGTAAAAGAATACATAGATAAAATGTATGATGGTGGATATGCGGAATTTGATTTTAGTAAATATAAAATACTTTTTCTGAATGAAGAATCTAAAAGTAATTTTAAGTATAAATATTTAAGGAGGATATCGAAAACGGATGTAAAAAAGATTTTAGATTTTATAAAAAACAACGAGATAAATATATTACATTTTCACTATGGTACTGATGCCGGTATATATAATGAATTGATGAAGCATTCAGGTTTACCATCAGTTGTTTCTTTTTATGGATACGATTCATCATCGTTTCCCCGAATGTATTTGGGATTGGGTAAAATATATTTGCAGAGAAGAGTATTTAAGTTTGCATCGAAAATATTAGCTATGAGTAAAGATATGAAAAAAGATTTATTGAAAATTGGATGTGATGAAAATAAAATTATAATTCATTACCAGGGATGTAATACTGATAAATATTTATTTACCGATAGAATATATCAAAATAAAGAAAAAATAGTTTTGTTTTTCCTTGCTCGCTTTGATGCTCAAAAAGGTCATTTGTTTTTATTAGAAAGCATAAAAAGGCTTATTAACAAAGGTATTACAAATTTTGAAGTCTGGCTCGTCGGAGCAGGAATACTTGATAATAAATTGACGGAATTTATAAAAAAGAATAAACTTGAGGAGTATGTTAAAAAAATGAAACCTGTGAAAGCCAATTCGGATGAATTGTTAAATCTTTTTAAGGAAGCTGATATTTTTGTCCATCCAAGTGTTACTGCAAAGAATGGAGACAAAGAGGGAATTCCCGGAGCGATTGTAGAGGCAATGCTGACAGGGCTTCCTGTAATATCGACGTTTCATTCGGGAATTCCTTTTGTTATTAAAGATGGAATTACCGGTGCACTTGTAAATGAATGGGATTATGATAGTCTTGCGAATAAAATAAATCTTTTAATAAATGATGTAGAATTAAGAGAAAAATTAGGAAGAAATGCACAGAATTATGCGAAGGATAATTTAAACCTGTCAATTAAGGAAAAAGAGTTAGAAGAAATCTACGATAGTCTTATTGATTTATCGAATTATTAATCAGCCTATCGAAAAAACTTTTGTATAGCGTTATATATTTGAACCTTTTTTGAAGAAAAAAATAAAATCTACACTAAGTAAGATTAAGTTTAAGTTAGGATTTAATCCGAAGATCGAAAGGACAGATAATTTCCGAAAGTTTATTCCAAAACCTTACAAATCCGTAGTACTATTTTATGCAGATTTTGAATTGGCGTGGGCTTGGAGATATTCAAAAGAATTTCAAAATAATAAAGATGGAATCAGGAATATAGCTATACACGAAAGGGAAAATATACCTGAAATATTAAAACAATGTGAATTATTTGATATTCCAATAACCTGGGCTATTGTAGGACATTTATTTTTGGAAAACTGTAAAAAAGAAAAAGGTATATTACATCCTGAAATTTTAAGAATAAATCATTTTGAAAACAAATACTGGATATATAACGAAGGTGATTGGTTTGATGATGACCCATGCGATAATTACATAGATTCACCCGAATGGTATTGTCCTGACTTAATTAAAAAAATATTAAATTCAAACGTGAAACATGAAATTGGATGTCACACTTTTTCTCATATTGATTGTAGGGATAATGTATGTACAAATAAGGTGCTTGAATCAGAAATTGATGAATGTAAAAGATTAGCAGGGAATTTTGGAATTAATATGAATTCTTTTGTTCATCCCGGGCATACAATAGGAAATTTAAATACTCTTTATAAATTAGGATTTAGTTCATACCGTTCGGATTTCGGCAATATACTTGGATATCCTTATAAGCATTCATGCGGATTATGGGAGATTAAGGGTACAATGGAATTAACTTTCAGAAAAAAATGGAATATAAATTTTAATATAGAATTTTATAAGGAAATTGTTAACAGGTCTATTAAAAATAATTCTGTTTGCATTTTTTGGTTTCACCCTTCTTTTGATAAAATATTTCTCGCGAATATATTACCTGAGCTTTTTTCATATATTAATGAAAGGAGAAATGAAATACTAATTACTACGGCAGGAGAGTATATAAATTGGCTAAAAGCAAATTATCGATAATCGTTGGAAATAATTAAAAAAAATATTTTTCAAAATAATAAGTGGTTGTTAGCTATTGTATTTGTAGCGTTTAGTGTAAGAGTAATATATTTTTTAAGTGTAAAACCCTGGGAGAGTAGTTTTTTCGAACAGAAATCAGACAAGGTTGATTCGGAGGAGTATCATATTTTAGCGAAAATGATTGTGGAAAATGGATGTTATCCTGAAAATATTTATCTCGATACGTATAGAACTCCTGTGTTTCCAATGTATATTGCTTTATTTTATTTTTTATTCGGAATAAAACCTTATGTTGTATTAATAACACATATTCTTTTAAATTTAATTTCTATAATCTTTATTTTTCTTATTACTGAAAAGATATTTAACAATAAAACAGTTTCGTTAATTGCTTCTTTTCTATACGCATTTGAACCAAATATAGTTAAACTTGTAGCGGAATTTGGAACAGAGACTTTACATGCAACATTATTAATAATATCTGTATATTATTTGATTGCTGGATTGAAGGATAAAAAGAACATTTATATAATTGTATCTGGTGTTTTCTTTGGTATAACTGTATTGACTAGGCCAATAAGTTTTTATTTCTATTTTCTTTGTATCCTTTTTATTTTCTTTTTTCCGTATGAAAAAAGAAAAATTAAATATAAATATGTTTTATTATTTATTACGTTTTATTTTATTTCTATTGCTCCGTGGATGTATAGGAATTATAAAGTTTACGACCATTATTCAACGAACACTTTTCAAGGTAATGCAATGATGTATTATGCCGAGATTACTAAATGTTATGAAACAGGAATCCCTTTTGACAGTGTAAATAAAGAATATTTAAATGTTTTAAATAAAATATGTGAAGAAAATAGAATTAAAAATCCATTTGATGTTGATAAACAAAAAGGAATTCTTGGTTTCAATTACATAATTCAGCACCTTGATGTTTATATACCTTTACATTTAAAAGGTATGCTAAAATTTTTTATTGCACCTTTAAATAATGAGAAATATTCTTATATGAGTAAAATAATACTTGCTTCATATTTTTTAATTATTTATACGTCTTTTTTAGTTGGAAATTATGGAATGATAAAGGAGAAAAAACATTATTATATTATATCGTTTAATGTTTTGATATTTTATTTTAGCTTTTTAACGGGTATTATCGGGCGTGCCAGATACAGATTACCAACGACTGCGTTCTATCTTATTATTATTGCATATGGAATATATTATATAACAAATAAATATAAAGAAAGATTAGCAAAAAATAAAATATGATTTTCTTTATGGATTGTATAATTGAATTAATAATAAATAATAATTATTGAGTAATATTATAAGAATGAAAATATTAAAAAACAATAAGTGGTTATCTGCAATATTATTAGTTGCATTAATAATAAGAATATTTTATTTTTTGAATTCGAAACCCTGGGAAAGCAGTTTTATGGAATCCCAATTTACATATAATGACTCGAGAGGATATCATAATTTGGCAGTTAAGATAGTTGAAACGAAAAGTTTTCCTGTGAATATATCCCTTGATACTTATCGAACTCCGATTTTTCCATTATATATTGCATTCTTTTATTTAATTTTTGGTATAAAACCATATACTGTCTTATTTTCATATATTATTTTAAATTTAATATCAGTTGTTTTCATATATCTTTTAACAAAAAAATTATTTAACAATAAAATATTATCATTAATTGCAGTCGTTTTATATGCATTTGAACCCAATATAATCAGACTTACAATAGAATTTGGAACGGAAATACTGCACGCAACGTTAATGATAATATCCGTTTATTATTTTGTTGTAGGATTGAAGGATAAAAAATATAGTTCTATAATTATCTCGGGAATTTTATTTGGTATTTCTGTTTTGACAAGACCTGTCAATTTATATTTTTATATCCTTTGTATAATATTCATTCTGAGTTATAGGGAAATAATAATGAAACAAAGAATTAAAATTGCTTTATTGTTTGTTTCTGCTTATTTACTTTCAATATCCCCCTGGATGTTAAGAAATTATATTGAATACGGATACTTTTCTACTTGTGCAGTTCAGGGTAGCCAGATGTTATATAATGCAGGAGTAACGAAATCCTATGAAACAGGAATTCGATTAGATAGTATAAATAATGAATTTCATACTATCCTAAATAATAGATGTGAGGAAAAAAATATAACAAATTATTTTGATATTGATAAACAAAGTGAAATAATTGGCTTCGAATATTTAATAAATCATCTAAATCCATATATATACTTGCATCTCAAAGGAATGGTAAAATTTTTTGCATCCCCTTTGGATAATATAAAATACTCATTTGTTACTAAAATATTAATAGGGTCGTATTTATTTTTGATTTATTTATTTTATTTTATTGGGATATATTTTCTGTTCAAAGAAAAGGAATATTACAATATTTTGTTTTTCTCTTCCATAATATTATACTTTTGCTTTTTAACGGGAGTTATTGGATTATCACGATATCGAACTCCTACGACAGCATTTTATTTAATAATTAGTGCGTATGGTATTTACTTCTTATTTAACAAATTGAAATTAATATTTATTAAAAATAAGATATGAATTTTTTTATTACAGGTGTTTCGCGTGGACTTGGTAAAGAATTAGCTTTACACTACATAGAACTTGGTCATAAAGTGTTCGGAATTTCTAAGGAAGAATTGAATAGTGAAGATGATATAGTAAAAATATTGTTAGGTTCAAATAATTTTCAATATTATACAGGGTCTGTTAATAATGATATAGATGTTAAGAATGCAATCGAAAAAGCGATAAAATTTATGAATGTGATTGATATCCTGATAAATAATGCTGCATATAAAATGTTTAAACTCCCCGATGAAATATCTGATGAGGAATATAATGAATCTATCAGAACAAATTTAATTTCACCTATTCTAATTTGCCGGAAATTAATTCCGATATTCATAAAACAAAATAATGGATGCATTATAAATATATCTTCAAATGCAGGTATGACATACTATAAAGAAGGAACAGCTTATTGCAGTTCAAAAGCCGGTTTAATTTCGTACTCGTTAAGTCTTGCGGAATATCTAAAAGACAAAAACATATCTGTAAATACGGTCAGCCCGCCAACTTTCTCGACAAGGGATTATAAATTGGACTTCCCTGAAATTAATCACAATAAATTATTAAAATCAAATCGTGTAATAAAAGTAATCGATTACATTGTGTTCAATAAAAAATTTATTACGGGAATAAATTTCCCTATTTTTAAACTCAAAACTTACATTAAATTTATTATACTAAAAAATTTAGAATTTTTAGGTTACCTGCTTCAATTTAGACTCAAATGAATAATCCTGTAATTATACTTGGTCTTTCCACACCCGGGATTTTTCTCATGAGACATTTTCCAAAAAATGGAATTGATGCTTACGGTCTGGACAGTAATCCTGAAGAGCTTGGATTTAAATCCCGTTTTGGAATAAAAAAAGTTTGCCCCGATCCTGAAAATAGCGGAAAAGATTTTTTTGATTTTATGATGAATATGAGAAAAGAGTTTAATGTAAATCCCGTATTGATTCCGACTGCCGATAAATTTGTTTTACCATTAAATGATTATGCAGATGAATTTTTAAATTATTTTCATTTTACCAAACCCGAAGATAATTTATTAAGAAAACTTACGAGCAAAAAGTACAGTTATGAATTGGCTGTTAAATATGGATTTCCTGCTCCGAAAACTTGTTTTGTGAAAGATACCGTTGATATTGATGATTTTATAAAGGACGTTGAGTTTCCATGTATTTTAAAACCCGAATTTCCGGAATCATGGAAGACAGGATTTCTCGAAAAATTTTGTGATAGTGAAAAGGTGATTATAGTAAATTCACCCGATGAACTGTTTTGTAAATATGATACGATAAAAGAATATGATGACAGGGTAATTGTGCAGGAAATAATTCAGGGGGATGATAGCAACCTACATTATTTTGTATCTTATCTTGATAAAAATCAAAATTATATCGGCTCATTTAACGGGATTAAGGAGCGTATTGCCCCAGTACATTTCGGAAGTGCAAGTTTTGTAAACTTAGTTTATAATGAAAAGCTGGAAGCTATGTCGGTAGAATGGCTTAAAAAATTAAAATTTTGGGGCATATCCGGTGTTGAAGTTAAAAAAGATATTAGAGATAATATTTTTAAACTGATTGAAGTAAATCCTAGATTCGGATTGTGGGATGAAATTGGTACAAAATTCGGAATTGATGTCGCTATGATGAGTTATAACGAACTGTTAAATAAAACACTTGTTCCTGTTTATAATAAAAAAACTAATATCCGGTGGATATCGATCCACAGGGATATCAGGGCTTCTGCGGAATATATATCAAAAGATATATTACCTCTTGGTAAAATAGTTGAATCATATTTTAATTTCCCGCTTTATGTTTCGGATATGAGATTAAATGACTTAAAATTAACTTTTTATTTGATAAAAAAATTATTTAGAGGAATTGTCAGAAAATTATTTAAAAGAAAAGAGGAAATGAATGTTTGATTTTTTCCAGATAGTTGATTTTAAGGGTACGAATAATTTTAAAGAAAAGAAATATTCTTTTCTAAATAATTCATTTTATGAAAAAATAGATTCTGTAGAATTTATAAGAAGATATAATAATTCCTATGTTTGTTATTTAGAGCGGGAAAAAATAAATAATAATTTTTTTGTAAAAGATGGAAAAAATGTTTTTATATTTGGAACTGTATTTACTAATAATTTCAATCAAGAAAAATCCTGTAAAAATCCATATATAGTTTATGCTTCAGATGTATATGATTTATTTGAAAAATATGGAGATGAATTGGTTGACTATATAAAAGGTTCGTTTGTAATCGTAATTTATGATGAAGTAATGAATTCGGTAAAAATAATCAGTGACAGATTAAATGTGCATCCGCTGTATTACTCGTATAGCGGAAGTACCCTAATTGTTTCATCTTCATTAAGGATGATTTTGGAATCAGGATTTGTGTCGAACAAATTTGATAATACTTCATTGATACAACAATTAATTTTCGATTACGTTTTAGGTGCAAGGACATTTTATAGAAATATTTGCAGGGTAGATAACGGGATGATTTACACTTTTAGTGAAAAAGAAAAAACGGATAAAAGATACTGGAGTGTGACAGAATTACATCACGAAAAATTATTACCAAAAAGTGATTCTCTCGAAATGTTAAGTATACAATTGCATCAGAATACAAATTTATATTGTTCAGATACTGATAAAGTGTTGGTAGCTTTAACGGGTGGATTAGACGGAAGAGCAAATCTTGCTTTGCTG
>JGI20214J51088_10002099_pt1 | contig 13466 bp, 9 predicted proteins | sample WetSurMetagenome_FD_51088 | JGI IMG/M metagenome (IMG submission 51088)
CCATCTCTGAGGAATATAGCGCGGCGACTCCCTTGCCGGCTGCGGGCGAATCCTTTCAAGAACAGCTGCAGGAGGTTGATTTTTATCTCAGTCTGGGCTTTTATGAGGAGGCTCGCAGCAAACTGGATCAAATTGCCCGGCATCATGCGGATAGCCCAGATGTATCCCTGCGTTACCAGCAGATTGGCAATAGCGGCGTGCGTTCCTCCCGGCCCGGTGCGGGTTTGGTGCCCGATGGGGCTGACGAGCTTGAGATAATCCCTTCGACCGATTTCGAGGCAGCCGTCAGCGACCAGGCGGTAAGTGGTTCGCAGCCTCGGCCGGCTGCATCCGTGGTCCCGGGACAACCTGCCCAGCAGAGCACATCCGGATGCGAGCCTGGTATCAATGAAATGTTTGCCGACTTGATGGATGAAGTCAATGCGCCCGCGCAGCAGGAAACTACCAGGGAGGAATTTGAATCCCATTTCAATCTCGGAATTGCCTATCGCGAGAGCGATTTGCTGGACGAAGCCATCCAAGAATTCCAATGCGCCGTGAAACCCCTCAATGCGGCAAAATCTCCCAGGGAGGTAATCCAATGCTGCGGCATGCTCAGCACATGTTATCTTGACAAAAAAATGGCCCGTTCGGCTATTCGATGGTGCCAAACGGGACTGGATGTTCCGGGGATATCTTCTCATGAAACCCTTGCACTACAATACGACATGAGCATAGCCTACACACTTGCCGGCAATTCTGGGGATGCGCTTAAATGCCTCGNCCGCATATTCGACCTCGATCCGAGATATCGGGATGTGGCTCAAAAAATTGATGATCTAAGGGGTGGATCAAATCGGAATGTCCCTTAGGAACTCTCCTCACGTGTCGAAGCAGGAATCCGGGCGCGCAGTCGCGCATCAATCTCACTCATACATGGCATGGATCTGGCAAATTCTCTATATCCTCTACTCCCTGGAAGTGGGATTATTTCTCATTTTTCTGCCCTGGCTCAGGATCTGGGAGAGCAACTATCTTCTCTACCTATTTCCTGAGATGCAGCCCATAGTCGAGAACTCATTTCTCAAAGGGGCTGTGCTCGGACTGGGCATAGTCAACATCCTGATTGGAATTCAGGAGGTTATCGAATTCAAGCGGGAAATAAAGAATCGTTTTTCCAAGTGACCTGCCAATTGGCCGGAAGACAGGAGACGGGAAACGGGAGACGGGAGACGGGAGACGGGAGACGGGAGACGGAATAGCATAGCTCTTGAGATAACCTAGCAAAATACCATGAGTCGCCTTTATCCAACCTCTTACTTCTTGTTTTTCGCTTCCGGCTTCTTGCTTCTATCTTCTATCGATTTGTCGGGCGATGTTTCGCGGGAAAGACCTATCTCCGCTCCTTCGCGGGCGCCGTTGGTAACTTCAATCGCCTGGCTAACCAGGTCCCAGAGATTTTCCTTTTGCCTTTCTTCGGCAATCTTTTTCAGGACCATAAGCCTCTTTGATGATTTTTCCGTGCTCTCCTTCAGGTTTTTTAACGCCTTGACGACTCTGTTCCGTGTGCCGGCAGATTTTTGGAATGCGTCGTCCAAGTTGACCATGACGCTCCGAATGATTCGATAATAGGCATCCAGCAGGTCCTCGGGGGCGTAAAACTCCATAGGATCGCCGGCTTCGGATTCCTTTCCGGTCAGACGCTCTTCGGCCGTCTGCAGGCGCAAAGCGGCGGCCTCCAGGTATATTTTGATGCGCAGGTCGATCTCCTGGGCATCCTGTAACTTCTTAATCTCCTTGTCGGTGAGGAACTCCTTCCCGATAGACATCCTGACCGATGACGGGAAATGGGCCAAGGCCAGAAGCAACAACGCTACCCAGATCCGCGCCAGGCGACGTGGCATGTACTGATCCCCCCAGGTGGAAATCATTTGGGAAAAAGGATATCTACAAACTGCTTGCGGACCCCTTCCGCGTGAGCGATCCAGTCATCATAATGGTCCTGATCATCAACGGCGGCCTTGATCCTGACGTCCCGCATATCCACAATCGATTTCCGTAACTGAATCTCGAACTTGATGAGTGCATTGGACTTCTTCTTGCGATCGACATTTTGACTTATGTCATCCAGGGATTTGGTGAGGACTGTGGTCCAGAATTGCAGAATGGCCGGAATCCCCTCGAAGTTCTGTCGGTCTGCGGCCTGTTCTACGCTCTTATGATAGTGGCTCGAGACCGACTCGTAGATTTTGATTCGATCTTCAATCTTGCTCTTGCTGTTGAGCTGCAGCCGCTCTGCAACGGAAAAACCGTCTCCCGGGGTTGCCGAATTATCGGCCTGGAGCAGGAGAGCCACAAGCAGGAGGAGCGATCCACAATGCACTATCATGGGATATTACATTTTGGCCGGGATCTCGCATCCCAGCAAATCCAGAGCCTTTTCCAGCTGCCTGCGAACCAAATCGGTGACAAAGAGGAGATGCTGCCTCCGGTGCGGGTCAGGTTCCGACAGAATGTGATATTTATGGTAGAAGAGATTGAATTTCTGCGCCAGAGAAAAGGTAAATTTTGCCAACTGTGCAAGTTCCAGAGTCGGTGCCACCTGCCGTACGACTTCGGCCAGCCTTGCCGCCTGATAAATCATCTCCCAGATATCGTCATGGGCAGCGAGAAATTTACTGAGCCTGTCCGGGTCTTGTGAGCGCGGTTGGTAAGGTCNCTCACCGCACTCCTCGAGTTTGCGGAAGATATTGTTGGCGCGGACAACCGCATATTGCACGTAGGGACCGGTTTCGCCGTCGAAGCTGAGCGCTTCATTGAAATCAAAGGCAATCACTGTGTTGCGTGCGAAACGCAAGAGAAAGTAGCGCAAAGCGCCCACGCCGATAATGCGCGCTATCTGAACCGCCTCATCCTCAGCTATTTCGTGTCGCGTCTGAACCTCGATCAGCGCCTTCTTTATCAGAGCATTGATCAGGTCATCCGCCTTGACGCCAAGGCCCTTGCGTCCTGAAACCTCGACATAGGTGCGGTTCTTGTCTTGCTCCGAGAGCTTGAATCCCAGATCCTCACAGGTCTTGGGAGTCAGTGCCACCATTTCATAGGAGAAATGAATAGAGTTTTCTGCCTGCTCATGATAGCCAAGAGCCTTCAAGCCCTGCAAAACCACGCCCTGCAGGTAGGATTGCCGGCTGTCAATCACATTGTAGACCCGCTGTCCGGCTCCAAAGTGCGGTGTCGGCAGCCCGGACGTCTCTTTGACGGTTGTGATCCAGAGCTCGTGCCCCCCGTCCTTTTTGAAAAGCTCGTAATTGAAATCGAGGCCCAACAGGCCGAACTTCCAAAGCTGATAGGCGATATCCTTCCCTACGTAGGTCACCGTCTGATCGGAACGAACAATGATCTTTTCGTCGTCCTCGATTTCTTCGCGCGAGAAGGCCGAGGCTGTGCCAGCCTTCTCCCCGACATTCATTACCCAGCAACCGCGGTTTTTCCCCTCGGTTACATGGTAGATGGCGCCTCGCTCCTTGAGCAACAGGAATGCCCTCTCCCAGAAATGAAGCTGCAGAATCTCGCTTTCGCGCGGGAGGAGATCATATTGGACGTTTATTCGGGCCATGGTCGCCAGATGTGCACCCACAATGCGCATGGCCACATGCTGGGCCAGTTCGGCGGTCGGGTTGTTGCCGGATTCAATGGCCCGCAGGGTTTGGCTGCGCCACTTCAAATTTTCCTCCGATTGCTGATAAAAGTNAGCGACTCGCGAGTATACATCCCAACAATAATAGTCGAACTTGTCGTCAATCTCCGCCACATCGTACAGACTGAGACCCTGCATCTTCTCAAATCCCACGACGACATCGGCGACTTGGACTCCCGTGTTGTCTAGATAATTCTGGACCTCGACCGTATGCCCCAGGAATCGAAGGCAGCGCACAAATGAATCTCCCAAAGAAGCATTGCGCAAATGACCGATATGCGCCGCCTTATTGGGATTGATATTCGTGTGCTCCACGATGATTTTGCCCAGTGTATCCGGCGCCGCATCCCTGCCGTACAGCTTTTCATCGATGCTGCGAAACAGTCTTTGGGCCAAAGCTGCTCTGTTGAGGTGGAAATTGAGATAACCTCCCCCGGCCACGTCCACCTTCCATATTCCGATTATGGTGGCAGCCCGAAAAGCAAGTTCCTCGGCAATTTCACGGGGTGGACGCCGGATCTTCCTGGCCAGGTCAAAGGCAATCGGGAGCGCCAGTTCTCCCATTTCGATCTTGGGTGGAACCGAAAAGGTCAGCCGCTCGTAGCTAACACCATAGAGGTCATATATTTGCTGAAGAATTAGCTTCTCGATCGTCTTGGTGAGGGATGATAACATTTATTTGTCAATCCTTTTAAAAGTTAGCCCGCAAAAACATACTCTATCAATACCGCCAAATCAACCGCATGCCTTGACTTATCCCGCTATGCCCCATAAACTCAGCGGAGTTGCCGGATTGCCATTGCATATTATGGCTTTGTTTCTTTAGGTGTGGATATCATTCTATGTATGACAGTCGAATCCTTTACATTGAGCCATTTCTAGGAATCAGCGGGGATATGTTCGTTGGCGCATTGCTCGATCTCGGCGTCGACTTCGATCATCTACGGCAGCAATTGCTGCTTTTGCCTCTGCGAGGCTACCAGCTTCGACACAGCCAGTGTCTAAAGTCCGGTATCCGCGCCTCGAAATTTGATGTCTTGATAGGCGAAGATCCTGGCAAAGCTCACGGACATCACGACGAGCATGGCCATGGTCATTCCCATGGTTCGCATCATAACAGGAGTTTCGGGGATATTCGGGAGATGATCTCGGCCAGCTCGCTCTCTCGGTGGGTCCAGGAAAGATCTGTCGAGGCATTTGCCAAACTGGCCGAGGCTGAGGGCAAGATTCATGCTCAACCCCCCGATCGGGTGCATTTTCACGAAGTTGGCGCCATTGATTCGATAGTTGATATTGTCGGAACGATGATTGCCGTGGAGGCCCTCTCGCCTGCGAAGATATTATCCGCTGCGATAAACGTCGGGCAGGGGACTATCAAATGCCAACACGGGATTTACCCGGTACCTGGGCCAGCAACATTGGAGTTGTTAAGAGATGTGCCCACATTCAATAACTCAGTGCAGGGCGAACTGACCACGCCCACGGGCGCAGCTCTTCTGGTTACTCTGGCGCAGCATTTTGGCGCCAGGCCGACGATGAATGTCAAGGCCACCGGATATGGCGCCGGCACTCTCGATACGCCCGGCGGCGCCAACGTACTTCGTGTGACTTTGGGTGAAGAGATCACTCAGTCTGCCGAACTGCCTGCGGTGGACGAGGTGATTGTGGTCGAGGCGGACATTGATGATATGAGTCCCCAGCTCTTTGGACACTTCCAGGAGAAGGCGCTTGAGGCCGGAGCCCTTGATGTAAGTTTTGTTCCGATCCAGATGAAGAAGAACCGTCCCGCGGTCAGATTAACCCTTATCTGTGGCCCCAATCAACTCGATGAGATGGCCCGGCTGATATTTCTTGAAACCACGACCATTGGAATCAGGTACACGACGGCGCGGCGCAAGACTCTGATGCGCGATTTTATTCCCGTCCAAACCGAATTTGGCCAGGTAATGATTAAGAAATCCTCGCTTGACGGCGGCGAGGTGAACTTCATACCGGAATATGAGGACTGCCATCGCCTGGCTCTCGAGAAGGGGATCCCTCTCAAAACAATTCAAGCCGCGGCATTTTCCGCCTATATGGATATGAAAAAAAGCCAAAGCTAATCCGCCGTCGAATCATTCATCAATTCTGCCGACATATATTGTCAAGGAGAGCTGATCGGAATGTCTGAGGATAGCGTCTTACCAACAACTCCCGAACCATCCACTCCCCTGCAGGAGCAACCTGCAGAGCCCAAAATCACGATTGAGGATTTCTCCAAAGTTCAACTGCGTGTGGGACAAATTCTCGAGGCCGAGCGAATCCCGAACTCTCGCAAGCTTCTGCGTCTGAGAGTCGATATCGGGTCCGAAGTTCGTCAGGTGGTTGCCGGAATTGCCGAAGCCTATGACCTTGCGAGCCTTGTGAATAGGAAGATTGTGTTGGTTGCCAATTTGAAGCCGGTCAAGTTGATGGGCGTGGAATCGAACGGCATGGTAGTTGCAGCATCCAATGAAGGGAAACCGGTACTGGCGACATTTGCGGAAGAGGTGCCCAACGGCACTCTGCTGCGTTGAAATTAGTCCGACTGCCCGCACATGATTATTGATTCCCACGCTCACCTGGACATGCCGCAGTTCGATGCCGACCGGGCCGATGTCATAAGCCGCGCCGGAGACAACGGCCTGGACCTGATCATCACCGTCGGGACAGGCAACCCTTCGGAATCCTCGATTGAAAAGACGCTCGACCTCGTCGAAAAATACCCCTTGCTTTCCGCTGCCATAGGAGTCCATCCCCACGATGCCCGGTTGGTGGACGACCCCTATTGGGAGAAAATGGAATCATGGGCGCTTAACCGAAAGGTCGTGATCTGGGGCGAAATCGGACTGGATTATTATTACGACTTATCTCCCCGGCAGATGCAAAGGGACGTTTTCCGCAAGCAACTGCAGATCGCGCGCAGGCTGCGGCTCCCCATCTCCGTTCACTGCAGAGATGCCTGGAGCGAAATGATCGTCATTCTGAAAGAGGAACGGCATGAAGAAGCGCCTGGCGGGATCCTGCACAGCTTTACCGGCAGCCCGGCTCAAGCTCTGGAAGGGCTGACCCTAGGATTTTTGCTCTCGTTTTCAGGAATGATTACCTTCAAGAACGCAGAGAGGATAAGAGAAGCCGCAAAGGTGGTCCCCCTGGATCGGATTCTGGTTGAAACCGATGCCCCTTATCTAGCACCAGTCCCGCATCGCGGCAAGAGAAATGAACCCTTGTTTGTGTGTGATGTGGCCAGGAGCCTAGCTCAGCTAAAAGAAATTGAGTTCGATGAATTTGCACGCCGGACTTCCGACAATCTGAGGCGGCTCATCGGTGGAAACATACCCAGGCTCAAATAGCAAAGCTGCGAGCCATCAACTCTCCTGGTTTATCAATCAGGCGCGGACCATTATCTGTGAAGGGTTGGAATCAACCTCATATTGAATGGCGACCTGTGGTACCATGCAGGTTCTGAGCGAAGGTACAAGGCTAATTCCGCTGGTTTAGAAGAGCGCTAAATTGACTCCTCAGGAAATGTACAAATTGATTGAAAGCAGTCTTGCGCGAGTCGAAGAGGAAATTTTGCGCCAGGCCCAATCGAATATTCCGCTGATCGATACCATCGGCAAGTATATCCATGTGAGCGGCGGCAAAAGGGTGCGTCCCGCCCTTTTGATCCTGAGTTCGAGGATGTGCGGATATGAAGGGGAAGCCTGCCATAAGCTGGGAGCCGTTGTGGAGATGATCCACTCGGCGACTCTGGTTCATGATGACATCATCGACGATGCCAACATGCGACGGGGGCGCACTTCAGTCAATGCCAGGTGGGGGAACGAAATCACCGTCTTGATGGGCGATTGGCTTTACATGACCTCTTTCAGCCTTGCGCTGGAGGAGAGAAAATTCAAGATCCTGGACATCCTGATTGATGTTACCTGCAAAATGGTCGAGGGGGAATTAATCCAGCTCAGCGTCAATGGCAGCCACGACATCACCGAAGAACAGCATCTTGACATATCCAGACGCAAAACCGCCTTCTTATTTTCTGCCTGTTGCCAAATTGGCGGTATTCTGGGATCGGCGAGCGATAAGGAACAGGACCTGCTACGCCAATATGGTCTGAATATAGGACTCGCGTTTCAGTTGATTGATGATGTCCTGGATCTCACTTCGACAGAGAGCACCCTCGGCAAGCCGGTGGGCAGCGACCTGAAGGAGGGGAAACTCACTCTGCCCTTGATCTACGTGCTGCGCGAAGGGAAGCCGCAACACAGGGAAATGGTAATCAGTGCACTGTGCGGCGATGGATCCGTGAGCGTCAATAACAAGGAGATCTTGAAACTGGTGCGGGAGTACGGCACGGCAGATCGGGTTGTGGCGATGGCGCAAGCCTTAGCCCGTGANGCGAAACAATATTTGGAAGCTTTCCCGCCCTCGGAAGCGCGCGATGCGCTTATGGCCGTTCCCGACTTTCTCGTGGATCGCGATCATTAATCTCGAAAAATAACAGGGCCGTTTCTGTCTGCAATCTGGGCTTGCTGGAAGTATTACGGGCAGGCTGGAGGTAGATTCTTACTCAAGCTGCGACTAATCGGGGTTTTAGTTCAAGCCAGAACAGAACGCCGCCTGTTCTGGCTTGATTGACCGGGTGAATCTAGCCAAGCTGCCGCTTGATGTCTTGCCTACTTCTTGTCGTATACCTGGTTACGTGTGGTCGCACCATTCTGACCCTGGTTCACGGTTGCCAGCGTCAAAGTCTTGCCGTCAGTTGAAAAGGTATAGGTCTGATCAACAGGGCGATCGCCTCTCTGGGAACCCTGAGTCCCGGTGATGTGGATCGAGTTGCCGTTCAGCACGGCCTTGTATTTCAAATCGCCCTGCTGGGATGTCGCCGTGTGTTCGGCACCGTCCAAGATGTAGGCGGATTCCATGGCGTTCTGTCCCATCATGCGGGAAATGGTCAGCACATTGCCGGCCTGTTTGATGGTCATTTCGCCACCCATGCCGCCGCCGCGACCGCCGCCGCGACCGCCGCCGCCACCGGCAGGCGCTTCGGGATTGGCAGCTGTGGTTTTCTCGGCATTCATCGCCCAGGTTCCGCTAAAATCAGGCGCGGCCAATGCAACCGCGACCAGGCAAAGCCCTAAAGCCAATAGCAATAACGCTTTCTTCATAGGTTCTCCTTTGTTCTTCTTTTGACGCGGATAGATCTTCTTGTTGTTGCCGGGACAGCCTAGTCCCGGCAAAGGTGCACTCTGTTCCAGTTTCCTGGCCGCGCGCTATCTAGCTATACGCTGGGTACGGGGACTTATTTCATTTTCCATCTCAAGCCATGCTTTCCTTCACGATCTGGCAAGCGAAATAAGCCCGGTTTCAGGAGCTGATGCGGAGCGGCAGAATACGGTGTGCTTCGGATTATCGTGCGCAGGACTATGTAACTAGAGGCAGAAACAACCTGTAACTAGCCTCTTTTCCAGATTTGCCGCCGGTCTGGAGCTGCCCTTGGCAGGATGCGACCACGTGGTTGAGGGTTGCGGTTCTCTGAGGAAGCTGAACGTCAAAGCCTTCGGCACCCACGGTCAAAAGCAGGCAGGGATGAGAAGCGGTTGTCGGATCAGCCTCTCCGGGGCTTAATTCCACCGAGACTGTTCCCCCGGCGGGCAGGCAATCGCGAGCTGCAACCACAAGAGCCGTAATAACTTGTTCGAATTTCGAGCGCTCTATCGCCACAGCGCCAATTCCGGCTCCGGGTTTTAGCAGGAGGCTTACATCATCGCCGGCCAGCAGTCGAAGTACAGAGGTCATTTCGCCCAGAGTCTCATTGGCATCGAGTCCTGCCGGCTCGGGCCCTTGCCCCTGTATTACCTCCGACAGTTGTTGAGCCAGGCGGCTGGCCCGATTTACCATTTCGCGAATCTGTTCGGTCCTTGCGCGCCGTGGATCATGTTCATCAAGCGTTTGTAACGCCAAACTGCTGGATTCCATGGTCGAGTTCAATACGTTGCGAAATTCCTGCACAGCGGCTGCCGCCAGTTGCGATACCGCCTCCAGCCTCCGCACCCTGCGGATTTCTCCGTAGAGTCGGCGCCGCTCGGTCACGTCGATTATGATCTTTTCCACGACAGTATCCGCCTCCACACCGCGGGAAATGAGCGCACTGTTTTCAAGCAACCAGATCAGCTGGCCATCTTTGCGCCGAACGCATCTTTCCACCCGACGAGTTACCTCGCGTGCCCCGAAAGCCCCCTCTGGTGGTTCATTCCGGACCAAGGCTTTAAGAGCCTCATCATCCGCCTGCGCCAGGACTTCTTCAGAAGATTTATAGCCAAGAATGCGGGCAAAAGCATCGTCGCAGTCAAGGAGATGCCCGTCAACGGTCGATACGGACAACCCCACAAGACAGAACTCGGATAATCTGAAACAACGATTCTCCTGGGCTTGAAAATCGAGCTCAAGCTGTTCCCGTTCCTTTTTGTACTGTTCTTCAATGCGTTGAATCCGTGTCTCGGCCTTATGCAACATCAGTTCGAGATATTCCCGCTCGCCGGCATTTTGGGCGCTCAGGATTCGCTTCCATTCTTCATTGTCCCGCTGTGCACACGTCAATACTTCTGAAAGCAGCTTCTGGTGACTATCGGATTTATGCCTGACAAACGATTCGTACCTGTGCTCTGTGTCCTCGATTAGGCGATGCACACGGGCAAGATCGACCTGACGCGACACGGTCGGCGAATCCTGGGAACCGGACTTGGTCGCAGAACCGCCGCTCGGTGCCCAGAGTTGGAACTCAGCCAACAAACCCGCCATTTTTTCCCTAGCTGCCTTTGATTCCTGGAGCTCACCATCCAGCGTTTGAATCTGAGTTCTCAATATCCGGAGTTCGTCGTTCCAGGAGGCCTCAGCTGCCTTCTTCTCCGCGATCAGCTCTTCATGCTGCTCGACAGCTGCGTGCAGAGAGGCCTCAAGCGAGGCCCGCTGTGATTGGAGATCCTCCAGTTGTTGCTGGAGTTCATCGTGTGAGGTCTGCAGGCAGGCTAAGTGCTCTTCGTTTTCCTTGACAAGCTCAATCCGGCGTTCCTCCAGCAACTGGGCGAGTTGGACCTGCTGCTGCAGCTCTTTTTGAATTTCATCTAACCGCTGGTGATCCTGAGAACCCTGCGCGAGCAGCTCCGCTATCTGTGTTTTGGCAGCTTGGAGTTGCTGCAGCAGCTCGGCATTGCGATCGGCAGTGTTTTTCAGCTGAAGCTCGAATTCCTGTCTTGCCGATTCCCAGCAGATCTGTTCCTGCGTGTAGTGTTCGGCCATCTTGGATTGGCGTAAATCCGACAGATGGAGCGCCTGTTCCAGTCGAGTGCGTTCGGCCTCGGCGGCATTTTTTTCTGCAGCCAGTTTTTCCCGCTGCCCGAGAACCGTCTGCAGGGAGGTCTCGATTGCCGCTCGCTGAGATTGGATTGACTCCAATCGATGTTCAAGTTCACCATACGAGGTTTTCAGCTGGGCATACTTTTTTCCATGTTCCTTGTCCAGCTCAGCCTGGCGCTCTTCCCGCAATTGACCGCGTTGGATTTGTTGTTCCAGGTTTTTTTGAAGTTCATCTCTCTGGTTACGATCCCGGATGGATTGCTCGGTCAGTTTTGCACTCTGTCTTTCGACCGTCTGCAGCTGCTGAATCAGCTCGGCAATCCGGTCCGAGCTGTCCTTGCGCTGAAGTTCAAGCTCCTGTGCCAACGATTCCCACTGCATCTGCTCCTGTGCGTATTTTTCAGCCAGCTCAGACCGGCATGCATCTGAACCGCGGAGCGCTTGTTCCAGCAGGATACGTTCGGCTGCGTCGGCATTTTTTTCGGCAGCCAGTTTTTCCTGTTGTTCGAGAGCTGCCTGCAGAGATGTTTGGAGTGAAGCCCGCTGCAATTGGATATCTTCCAATTGATGCTGTAGCTCATTGTACGAGGTTTTCAGCTGGGCATGCTTTCCCTCGAGCTCACCGTTCAGCTCAACCTGACGTTCCTCCAACAATTGGGCGCGTCGGATTTGCTGTTCCAGATTGGTCTGAAGCTCATCTATCTGATTGCGATTCCGGAAATTCTGCTCGATCAAATCTGCCGTTTGCCTTTCAGTGGCCTGGAGTTGCTGCCGCAGTTCGGCATTTTGATCTGCGCTGCTCTTTAGCTGAACTTCGAGCTCCTGTTTTGCCGATTCCAACTGCATCTGTTCCCGAACATATTTTTCGGCCATCTCGGACCGATGTGAATCCGAAGTGCGGAGTGCCTGTTCCAGGAGGGCCCGTTCGGCCGCGTCGGCATTATTTTCAGCAGCCAGTTCTTCCTGCTGCTTGAGAGCGGTCTGGAGCGAGATTTGGAGCGAGGCTCGCTGCGATTGGATCTCTTCCAATAGGCGTTGCAGCTCACCGTAGGAAGTTTTCAACTGTGCATATTGATCTTCGTGCTCCTTGCCCAGCTCAAACTGGCGCGCTTCCAGCAACTGAGCCAGGCTGGTCTTCTGGTCCAACTCGGCTTGGAGTTTCTCTCTCCGGTCGCGGTCCTGAGAGATCTGCTCGATCAGTTCTGCGCTCTGTCTTTCAGCCGCCTGGAATTGCCGTTGCAGTTCGGTAATCCGATCCGCGCTGTTCTTGAGCTGAAGTTCCAGTTCCTGTTTTTCTAACTCCCACTGCAGCTGCTCCTGCGCATNTTTGTCAGCCAGCTCGGATTGGTTTGAATCCAAAATGTGGAGCGCCTGTTCCCGTTGGGCGCATTCGGCTGCGATAGCCAGTATTTCCTGCTGTTCCAGAGCTGTTTGCAGAGTTGCTTCAAGCAAAGCCTTCTGCGATTGAAGCTCTTCCCATTGGTGCTGGAGAACGTCATGTGAGGCTTTCAATCGGGCATACTGATCTTCGCGTTCCTTGCCCAGTTCGATCTGGCGCGCTTCCAGCAATTGGACAAAGCCAGCCTGCTGTTCCAGGCTTCTTTGAAGCTCGTCTCTCTGGTGACGGGCCTGAAGACTTTGCTCGGTATATTCTGCGCTCTGTACTTCAGCGGCCTGGAGCTGCTGCTGCAGTTCAGCATTTTGATCCGCGCCGTTTTTCAGCCGAATTTCGAGCTCCTGTTGGGCTGATTCCCACTGCAACCTCTCCTGCGCATATTTTTCAGTCAACTCGGATTGGTGGGAATCCGAAGTGCGGAGGGCCTGCTCCCTTTGGGCGATTTCGGTCTCGGCGTTTTTCAAACGCAGCTCGAATTCGCGGCCCATTACTTCGAGGCGTTTCTGTTCGGCAGCGTATTTCCCTGCCAGCTCGCCGCGGTCTGATTCCGAGCGCTGCAGAAGCCCATGAAGCTGGGCGGTCTGATCCTCGGCAGCCTTGGCCTGCTGTTCGAGTCTTAAGCGCTCCGCCTCCCATTGTCCTCGCTCCATTTGGAGCGCTTCCGCCATTTCCCGACGAGGTGCCTCGGCTTGCTGGAGCTCGAGTTGCAGCTGTTCAAATTGTTCCTTGGTTTCGGCAAGATCCTGCTGCATTTGACTGGCTTGGGTGATGTCGGTCAGTACTCCGAGTACGTTAGTAATGCCTTCGCCGCCTCCCTGAATTGGAACCCCATACAGTTCAAAACGGCGCATCTTGCCGTCCAGCGCATCCCAGTTGAATTGGACCGCTGACCGCTTCCCGGCACAAACATTATCAAGGAAGGTCTTTACCGCATCCTGCTGTGTTTGCGGCAGAAGATTGAGGAAACTTCTGGCCACAATTTCTTCCACTTGAGTTGCGCCAATCAAAGCAAGTCCG
>JGI20214J51088_10002100_pt1 | contig 13466 bp, 12 predicted proteins | sample WetSurMetagenome_FD_51088 | JGI IMG/M metagenome (IMG submission 51088)
GCATGCTCGATGCCGCTGACGACGATNACGCGCGCCTGCGCGCGCTGCTCGAAGCCGGCGACCAGGTTCGATACCAGCACCAGCACCAGCGGCCCGACCGCGACCGAGCTGAGCAGCACGGTCAGCAGGGTGCGCCGGTCGCGCAGCGCATCCATCAGCTCCTTGCGGAACACGGTCCAGGCGTCCGCGATCATCGCCCGCCCTCGCCGCTGCGCTCGGTTTCGGTGAACGCCAGGCGCACGAAGCTCTCCTCGAAGTCGGCGACACCGGTGCGCGCACCCAGCTCAGCCACCGTGCCGACGGCGACGGTGCGCCCGTGCGCGACGAGCACGACCTGGTCGCACAGGCGCTCGACCTCTTGCATCACGTGGGTCGAGAACACGATGCACTTGCGCTGCTCGTCGCGCAGCCGGCGCAACGCGTCGCGCAGCGAGCGCGTCGCCAGCACGTCGAGCCCGTTGGTCGGCTCGTCGAGCACGATGTTCGGCGGGTCGTGCACGAGCGCGCGCGCCAGCGCGGTCTTCATGCGTTCGCCCTGGCTGAAGCCGGCGGTGCGCCGGTCGAGCAGCGGCTGCATCTCCAGCGTCGCCGCCAAGGCCTCGGCGCGCGCGTTCGCGGCTGCGGCGTCCAGCCCTTGCAGCCGGCCGTAGTAGACGATGTTCTCACGCGCCGTCAGACGCGGGTACAGGCCGCGCGCATCGCCGAGCACGCCCATGCGCGCCAGCGCGGCGGCCGGCTGCCGGGCGGCGTCGATGCCGTCGACGAGCACCTGCCCGGCGTCTGCCGGGATCAGCGCAGCGACGATGCGCAGCGCGGTCGTCTTGCCGGCCCCGTTCGGCCCGAGCAGGCCGGTGATGCAGCCGTCGGCGGCGCTGAAGTCGACGCCGTCCAGCGCCTGCACGACGCGCGCCCGGCGGCCTCGCCCCTGGACGAAGCGCTTCGCGAGCCCGCGCACCTCGATCATGGCGTGGGCCCGGCCGCCTGCGGCACGAAGACGCTAGGCCGCGGCACGCCGTGCGCGCAGCCGGTGTCGACCTTCAGCGCCTCGGCATCACTCGCGGCGTCGATAAAGCGGAACACCACGTCGCGCATGCAGCCCAGGTTCATCAGGCCGTGGCCGGCGTTGGCCACCACGACCGAGAGCGCCTTCGCGCCGAGGGCGCGCGCCACGTGCTCTGCATGGCGCGGCGGCGTCACCGGGTCCAGGCCGCCGGACAGCAAAAGCGTCGCCACGGGCGCCGGTGCCACGGTGTAGAAGGCCGCCGGGACATGGCCGCGCGGCCAGTCGGCGCAGACGCGGCGGTACAGGTCGGCCATGCCGTTGCCGAAGTCGGCCCCCGGGGGCTCGGCCGCACCCGCCATGCGTGGCCAGTCCTCGGCGCAGACGACCGAGAAATGCATGCCCTCGGCCAGCCCCAGCCCGCGCCCGCCGCCGAGCGCACTGGCCAGGCCGACGATCGCGTCAAAGCGGCCCTGCGCGGCCGCGCTAACCGCGAACGGCAGTGCCGAGGCGATCAGCGGCGCATACAGCGGCAGCCGCACCAGGCTGAGCAGCATCTCGCGCGTCATCGTGAAGCGTTCGACGGCGCCGGTGAGCGGCTGCGCGGCCGTCACCTCGCGTGGCATGCCGGCGAGCAGTTCGTGCCATTGCGTACGCAGCCGCGGGTAGCGCGCGGCGCAGACGGCGTCGCGCTCGCACCAGCTGAGCATTGCGTCGAACGCGGCCTGCGCGTCGGGCGAGAACGTTGCCGGCAGCGCCATGTCCGGCGGCGCAACGCCATCCAGCACCACTCGGCGCACCGCGCGCGGGAACTGACGGAGGTACTCGAGTGCGGCGCGCGTGCCGTAGGAGGCACCGATCAGGTCGACACGTTCGGCACCCAGCGCGCGTCGCACCGCGTCGGCATCCTGCATCGCGATCGTGGTCGTGAACTGGCGCAGGTCGCCGTAGGGCAGCCGGCCGAGCTGCGCGCGGCAGGAGCGCAGGCGGCCGACCTGCAGCGCGACGTCGAGGCCGGCGCGGATCGGCTGCGTCGGCGGCGCCGGATCGCAACGCAACGGCGCGCTCTCGCCGGTGCCGCGCTGGTCGATGAGCACGACGTCGCGCAGGTTCGACAAGCGCACCAGCAGGCCGGCCACGGTCCCGGCCAGATCGATGGCGCTCTGCCCCGGACCGCCGGCAAAGAAGATCACCGGGTCGGGCAGCTTATGGCGAGCCACCGCCGGCAGCACCGCGAAATGGACGTCGATCTGCGTGCCTGCCGGCTGCGCCGGGTCGAGCGGCCGGCGCACGCTGCCGCACCAGGCGGCCTGCTCGACTCCCTTCAGCCAGCAGCTCTTGAGGCCCGGCGGCGGTTCGGCCGCCGCCAGCGCCGGGGCGGCGGCGAGCAGTGCGAGCGCGATCCACGCACGCATCACCTCTGCGCGGCCCGTTGCGTCACGCAAGCATGCGCTTGAGCTCGCCGCTGGCGATCAGCTTGGCCAGGTCCTCGGCGCCGCCGACCAGCGTACCCTTGACGAACACAAGCGGCAGCGTCGGCCAGCCAGTCCACATCTTCAGCGCATTGCGCCGGCGCCAGCCGCCGAAATAGCTGCCGTACTCGAGGTATTCGTAGTCGACGCCGGCGGCGTCGAGCGCGCGCCGCGCCTTCTTCGGGAACGGGTTCTGGCGCATCCCCACGACCAGCACCGCGTGGCGCTGCGCGGCGTCCTGCACCTCGCGCACGATGTCGGCGTGGTGGCGTGCAACCCGCTCGCGGATCGCGGGATGGATCTGGGCTTCTTCGAGGATGGGGCGCGGCATGGACTCTTTCAACACAGAGGAATCGGATGGGTGCGGACGCTCAGCCGGCCTGCGCCGGCTTGAGCAGCGCCTGGCAGGCGGCGCGCTGGCCTTCGGCCGCGTCGACCTTGGCGCACACGCCGGTCAGCTGCGCGCGCAGCCGCTTGAGCACCGGCGCTTGCTTGCCGCCGGCGTTCCAGCCGGTAAGGCGGCTGCTCACGCGCTGCAGCACGCGGATGCTGCGGCCGTCGAAGGCGCCGCCGTCCTTGCCCGCTTCGGTGAAGATCTCGGCCGCGGTCTTCTCGATGCGCGCGCTGTCCTGCGGCGCCAGGTCGAGCAGTGCCTGCAGGTAGCCCGCACCCCACTGCAGCCGCGTCGCCGGCCCTTCGCTGGTCCGGAACGCCTTCGCGTACCACTTCAGCGCCTCGTCCTTGTGGCCGAGCTTGCGTGCGTTGCCGCCGAGTTGGCTCATCAGGTAGTACGGCGAATGGCTCTTGCTCAGGTTGGCCTCGAGCAGCGCATTGCTCTGGGCCCACAGCCCGGCACGGCCAAGCGCGTAGCCGGCTTCGGTGATCACGGCCTGGCGCTCGTAGCCGTCGGTGATCTCGCGGTCGTCGCGCGCGACCTGGTCGCGCAAGTCCTTCAGCAACGGCGCCGGCAGCTCGAGCTGCACCGCGCCCTGCGGCGCGCCCAGGCGCGCCAGGTCGACGCGCGCGATCGTCGCGCCGAGCCGGTCGCCGCGCGACAGCGTCGTGTCCTGCGCCAGCCGCTGCAGCGCGGCGTCGAAGGCCGGCAGCAACGGCGACTTCTCGGGCGCCTCGCCGTCGGCGAGCACGCGCACGATGCGCGCGGCGTCCGCGGTAAGCACGTCCATCTGCGCGCGCGCCTGCACCGGGTCGGCGAGCACGCGCCGCACGCGCTCGCGCATCGCCGCGTCGGGCTTGATGCCCATGCCGTCGTCGCTGGCGGCGATCGCCTTCAACCAGAGCCGGGTGCTGGTCTCCGGGTCGGCCGCCGGGGCGGCCATCGCGAGCTCGACCAGCAGGCCGGGCAGGTCGTTCTTCGTGACCAGTTGCTGGTCGTCGGTGTCCCACGAGTAGAAGGCAAGCATGTGCCAGTCGTTCGCCGACAGCGGCTTGCCCGCGCGCGCATCGGCAAGCACCGCCTTCACCGGCCGGCCCCCGCTCATGCCGAGCTGGAGCACGGCCATCATCTGCTCGGGGTCGACCTCGCCGGGCAGGCGCGTGATCTCGGTGCCATCGGGCTTGAACAGCACCACCGTCGGGTAGCCACTGACATGGAAGCGCTGGCCGAGCTTCTGCGCGCCGGGCAGGTCGCCGTCCACCGCCACCGCGACGAAGGCGCGTGACTGGGCGGCGAAGTCGGCGCGGTTGAACAGCGTCGCCTTGAGCTGGTTGCACGGCGGGCACCAGGTCGCGCCCCAGTACAGCAGCACCGGCTTGTTCTGCGCGCGCGCCTGCGCAAAAGCGCGGGCGATGTCGGCGTCGGCGGCGGCCCGCTGCCAGGCGACGTTGTGCGACGGCAGCGCCGGGATGGCGGCCGGCGCTGCCTGCATGACAGCCGCCAGGCACAGCGCGACGAGAGTGGACTTCATCGGATCGCTTTCGGGGGTACAAGTGATGGGCGAATTCGGAAGGCGAAATTGTGCGCTGTTCGGCCCGCCCCCAGTTCGCGGGGGTTCGATGCCGATTCGCACGCAATTCCGCACGCGTGCGCGTCACGGGTGACCCGACTCAGTGCCCGGCAGGCATCGGATCTCCTAGGATGCCGTTCGTGAAAAGACGCTCTCCATTTCTTGTCCTCGCCGCTTCGGCGGCAATTCTCGTGCTGACCGCGCCGCCGGCTGCTGCGGCGGTCGATTCGAAGGCGGAGCACTTCTACGAAGACGCGCTGACGCGCTACGACAAGCACGACTACAGCGGCGCCATCATCCAGCTGAAGAACGCGCTGCAACGCGACAAGACCCAGCTCGCGGTTCAGGTGCTGCTCGGCAAGGCCTTGTTCGCCAATGGCGACGTCGCTGCTGCCGAGGTCGCGCTCAACGAATCGCTGCGTCTGGGCGTGAACCGGGCCGAGGTCGTCGTGCTGCTCGCGCGCTCGATCGCCGACCAAGGCCGGCAGCAAGAAGTCGTCGATCCTCAGCGGTTCCCGCTCGCCGGCCTGCCCGCACGGGTGCAGGCACAGCTCCTGCTCGTCAAGGCCGCTGCCTATAGCGACCTGGGCAATGCCGACGCCTCGCTCAAAGCCGTCGAGGATGCGCGGGCGGTGAATCCGCAGTCCATCGACAGCTGGCTGGCCGAGGTGCCGATCCGTATTCGCCGCGGGCAATGGACCGAAGCGCTGGCGGCCGCCGACAAGGCCGTGGCAATGGACCCGAGTTCGGCGGACGCCCACTACCAGCGCGGATCCGTTCTGCATGCGCAAGGCAACCTGGTCGCCGCGCAGAGTTCTTACGACAAGGCCATCGCGGCCGATCCCGGCCATGTCGATGCCCGCGTGGCGCGCGCCGGCATCGACCTCGACCTGAAACGGTACGACGCCGCCGCCAAGGACGTCGCAACACTGCTCGACAAGACGCCAGACGAACCACGCGGCTGGTACCTCAGCGCCTTGCTCGCCGAGCACGCCGGCCGGCCGGCCGAGATGAAGGCCGCGCTCGCCAGGATCACGNCCTTGCTCGACCCGGTACCGATCGAATACATCCGCTTCCGGCCCCAGATCCTGTTGCTCAACGGCGAGGCCCATTACGGCCTCGGCGAACGCGAGAAGGCCAAGCCATTCTTCGAATACTTCCAGCAGGCACAGCCTGGCAGCCCGGTGTCCAAGCTGCTGGCGAGCATCTACCTGGCCGAGGGCAACAACGACCGCGCCATCGACACTCTGGACCGCTATGTCCGCGCGGCGCCTAAGGACACCCAGGCCCTGACCTTGCTCGCCTCGGCCCGCATGGCCAAGGGGCAGGACGCCGTGGCCGCTTCGCTGATGCAGGAGGCGCTGCGAAGCAACGACGCACCCGAACTGCGAACCGCTTATGGCCTGAGCCTCNTNGGAACCGGTCAGACCGCGACCGCGCANGCGCAACTGGAAGCCGCCTACAAGGNNGATCCTGGCCAGACCCAGGCGGCCGTCGCGCTCGTGGGTCTGTACCTGCGCAGCAACCAAAACGCCAAGGCGCTGGCCGTCGCGAAGGCCCTCGTCGCACGCCAGCCAGCCAATCCCGGGNTCCAGAACCTGCTCGGTATGGCCAANGCCCGCAACCGTGATGTTGCGGGCGCTCGCGCGGCGTTCGAACAGGCGNTCAAGCTCAACCCGGCCTTGTCGCCGGCCAGCCTGAACCTGGCGCGACTGGAAATGAACGCCGGCAACCTGGACCACGCGCAGTCGATCCTGGACGGCGTGCTGAAGTCCAACGATCGCGACACTGAGGCGATGCGCGAACAGGCCGCGCTCGCCGAGCGGCGAAACCAGTCCGCGGAGACGCTGCGCTGGCTGCAAAAGGCCTATGACACCGGCGGCGCAACGGACGTCCGCTCCGGGCTNGCCCTGGTGGACCTGCAGCTGCGACGCGGCCGGCGCGACGAAGCGCTGANGGTCGCGCTGCAGGTGTCGGCCGCCGTCCCCGACGACCTGCGGGTGCTGCTGGCCCTGGCACGCGCCGAGCTCGCGAATGCCGACTTCGTCAACGCAAAGGCGACGCTGACGAACGCCACCACCCTGGCCAGCTACGAGGCTCCGGTCCAGGTCGAAATCGCCCTGCTGCAACTGGCGGCGCACAACCTCCCGGGCGCCGCGTACTGCCTGGACAAGGCACTCTCGTCGAGCCCCGGGTACTTGCCCGCCCAGGTGCTGATGTCCGAAGTCGAATGGCGCCAGGGCGATTTCGCGAAGGCGGAGTCCCGCGCCCAGCAGATCATCAAGCGGGTGCCGAAGCTGGCGATCGGCTACAGCCTGATCGGAGATGTTTCTACCGCGCGCGGGCAGCCGGGACCGGCGCTCGAGGCCTACCGCAAGGCCTTTCAGGTTCAACCGTCGGCAGACTCGATGGGCCGCCTGTTCCAGGCCCTCGCCCGCCAGGATCTGAAGGCGGCCGTGCAGCTGGCGCGCCAGTGGATCCAGTCGCATCCCGACGACGTACCTGCACGCAAGATGCTGGCCGAGGCCTACGTGCGCACGGGCAACATGGCAGCGGCGCGACAGGAGTACGAGCATCTGCGCACTCTGGCGCCCAAGGATGCCGGCGTGCTGAACAACCTGGCAAACGTGCTGCTGCGTCTGAACGATGCGCAGGCATTGCCCGTCGCGGAGCAGGCACTGGCGCTGGCGCCGAACGACTACGTCACCATCGACACCACCGGCTGGGCGGCCTACCACGCGGGCAAGCTGGACCGCGCAGTCCAGCTCTTGCGCGATGCCCGGTTGCGCAGCCCTGAAAGCGGAGAGGTGCGCTACCACCTGGCAGCCGCGCTCGTGAAGATCGGCCGCAGGGACGAAGCACGCGACGAACTGACGGCTGCGCTGCGCGGAAATTCAGGCTTCGACGGGCGGGACGACGCGAAGGCGCTGCTGCGCACCCTCAATTGAGGGGGCAGCACGATTACAACAAATTGTCAGATCTCCTTACACTGGTTTCAACTGTAATAGGCACCCGCTTTGCAAGTCCTTGACTCTCAACGCTTTTGAGCCGGTGGCCCCGAAGTTGCTGCAGTCAGGCCCAAGACTCTGAGCTGGGTCGCCCCTGGACCCTGAAGGACACCCGATGAAGATCCATTCGTTCCCGTTGACCCTCCTGGTCCTCGCTGCCGGGCTCGGGGCTGCGACCAACGCCAACGCGACTTGGACGTTTTCTGGGACAAACACCAGCGGAACAGGAACTTACAACACGGTCGACAAACTCGCCAACACGAGTGTGACCCCCAGCGTGAGCGGCGACCCCACGTTGACGATCAGCGGGGTGTATGCGGCCAACGGCGGCACCTACGGCACCTCAGGGCTTCTGTCTGGCGCGACCTGGGCTTCGAATGCAAATTCGGCGCTGACTTACTACGCAGGTAACGGGGTCGGCATGGCGTCGGATGGCACGACCGTGCCGAATCACGCGCTGGACAACAAAGGCAATACCGAGGCCGTGCTTCTGAGTTTCAGCAGCAGCGTCGTACTGAGCAGCATCGGCATCGGCTACACCTGTGTAGGTACCAATTGTGCCGGCACTGGCGTCAACGGTGACGCTGGGGGAGCCGACCTCTCGGTGTTTCGCTATGTCGGCACATCTCCACCCAGTCCGTCGCTTGCCGGAACCGGAGCGTCGCTCTCCAGCATGATCGCTGCCGGCTGGCAGCTCGTTGGAAATTACGGTGACGTGGTCCAGGACACGAGCAATCCATACAACCTCGTCAACTCCGGAAACCTGGGATCAAGCTGGTGGCTGATCAGCGCCTACAACACTGCATGGGGTACCACGTCGACCAACGGCGGCGCACTGGACCAGGGCAACGACTATTTCAAACTCTATGCGGTCGCGGGAACGAAGACCCCTGGCGGCGGCGGCGGCTCGGTGCCGGAACCCGCATCGATCGCCCTGGTCGGCGCGGCACTCCTGGGGATCATGGCCACGCGGCGTCGAACCGGCGTCCGACGCTGAAACCCCTCGATCAAGGCAGAAGGAGCCGGCGTAGCCGGCTTTTTTTCGACTCTGCGCGTCACCTCCGGCAACGCGACCTGCCCTCAATCGACGACCCGCACCCCCTTCCAGAACGCCACCCGCCCCTTGATCTGAGCCGCCGCCTCCTTGGGCTCGGCGTAGTACCAGGCCGCATCCGGGTTCGCGTCGCCGTCGACGAACAGCGTGTGGTAGCTCGCCTGGCCTTTCCACGAGCACATCGTCTTCGTGTTGCTGGGCAGCAGGTATTCCTTCTTGACCGCTTCGGCCGGGAAGTAGTGGTTGCCCTCGACGACCACGGTGTCGTCGCTCTCGGCCACCACCGTGCCGTTCCAGATCGCCTTCATCTCGTCTCCTTAGGTTCCAGCCAGTGCAGCGAGAAGCGCTGCCCGGCATCGGTCCAGCACCGCCGCGCCTCGAACCCGGCGCGGCGCGCCAGGCCCTGGAAACCCTCGACGGTGTACTTGTATGAATTCTCGGTGTGCACACTGTCGCCCTCGGCGAACTCGAAACGTTCGCCGGCGATCGACACGCTTTGCGCACGCCGGCTCACCAGGTGCATCTCGATGCGCTGCAGCGGCGGGTTGTAGAACGCGCTGTGCGCCCAGCCGGCGAGGTTGAAGCCGGCGCCGAGCTCGCGGTTCGCGCGCTCGAACAGGTTCAGGTTGAACGCGGCAGTGACACCCTGGGCGTCGTTGTAGGCAGCGTGAAGCAGCGCCGGCTCCTTCACCCGGTCGACGCCGATCAGCAGCCCGCCGCCGCCCAGCCAGCCGGCAAAGCGGCGCAGCAACTGCTCGGCCTCGGCGGGCTCGAAGTTGCCGATCGAGCTGCCGGGGAAGAAGCCGACGCGGCGCCCGGCCGGCGCGGGCAGCGCCAGCTCGCCGGTGAAGTCCGCCACCAGCGGCTGCACCGCCAGCCCCGGATGCTCAGCGCGCAGCGCGGCCGCGGCCTCGGTCAGGTGCTCGCCCGAGATGTCCACCGGTACGAAGCGCCGCGGCTGCTCCAGTGCGCCCAGCAGGATCCGGACCTTGCGACTCGCGCCGGCGCCGAACTCGACGATCTCGGCACCGGCGCCGATCAGCGCCGCGATCTCGTCCGCATGGCGGTCCAGCAGTGTGAGTTCGGTGCGCGTCGGGTANTACTCGGGCAGCTCGCAGATGCGCTCGAACAGGCGCGAGCCGGCGGCGTCGTAGAACCACTTGGGCGAGACGCGCCGCGGCCGCGCGCGCAGCCCAGCGGCGAGGTCGTCGNCAAAGATCATTCCAGGTCCTTTGCCAGCCGNAGCCCGCTGAACTGCCAGCGCGCGGCCGGCGGGAAGAAATTTCGGTAGCTGGGCCGCGAATGCCCGGCCGGCGTGGCCAGGCTGCTACCGCGCAGCACGATCTGGCCGACCATGAANTTGCCGTTGTATTCACCCACCGCCCCGGCCCAGGGCCGGTAGCGCGGATAGGGGTCGTAGGACGAGCGCGTCCACTGCCAGGCGGCGCCGAACAACTGCGCCGGTGGCTCGAACTTCCGGGCGGCGGCCTCCCACTCGAACTCGGTCGGCAGCCGCGCGCCGGCCCACTCGGCATAGGCTGCGGCCTCGTAGAAGCTCAGGTGCCGCACCGGCTCGTCGGGCCGACGGGGCTGCACGCCGTGCAGCGTGAACTCGGCGCCGCCGTCGCGCCAGTGCAGCGGCGCCTGCCAGCCCTGCGCCTGCACCGCGGCCCAGCCGTCGGACAACCACAGCGCGGGCCGACGATAGCCACCGTCGTCGACGAAGGCCTCGTATTCCGCGTTCGTGACCAGCCGGCGCCCGATCGCGATCGGTTCCAGCCGCACGCTGTGGCGCGGCGACTCGTTGTCGAAGGCGAAGTCGCGGCTCTCATGGCCGACCGCGACTTCGCCACCCGGCAACTCCCACCAGCCCCCGGGCGCGGCGGGCACCGGCGGCGCAGGACCTTCGCGCATCGCCGGCTGCAGCGGGTTGAGCGAGAACGCATGCAGGATGTCGGTGAGCAGCAACTCCTGGTGCTGCTGTTCGTGCTGCAGGCCCAGCTCGAGCAGCGCCCCGGCCGCCGCCCAGCGCTCGGCGTCGCAAGTGTCGATGAAGCCCAGCACGGCCTCGTCCACCGCAGCGCGGTAAGCCTGCACCTCGGCCAGCGACGGTCGCGTCAGCAGCCCGCGCAGGGGCCGCGGGTGGCGCGGGCCCAGGCTCTCGTAGTACGAGTTGAAGAGTTCGAAGTAGCGCGCGTCGAAGGGTCGGTAGCCGGGTGCGTGCGCGCACAGCAGCACGGCCTCGAAGAACCAGGTCGTGTGCGCGAGATGCCACTTCGTCGGGCTGGCGTCGGGCATCGACTGCACGCACTGGTCCTCGGCCGAGAGCGGTTCGGCCAGCGTCAGCGAATGCCGTCGCACGGCCGTGAAGCGTGCGCGCAGATCTGAGGGCGAGACTTCGGTCATTCCAATCGGTCGCGTCCGGGCGGCGCAAGCTTACAGACGAAGCGCGCCGGCGTCTCGCACCACCCGCACCGCCCGCGCCGTTCGTCGGGGCCGCCGGCCCGGCGGCGTCGGCGAACGCTGCGTGCAAGACCCCGCAACGCAGGGCGCTGCGGGCGCGACTAAAGTGCTCGCATGGACACCCCCCTCAGCGCCAACCTCATCCACCCCCGCAGCGTCGAGCGCCTGGTGCAGGGCCAGGCCACCAGCGACGGCGCCGGCGTCAAGCTAGTGCGCGTGCTGACGCAGGACCTGCAGCGCCGGCTCGACCCCTTCTTGATGCTAGACGCCTTCGGCACCGACAACCCGGGCGACTACATCGGCGGCTTCCCCGACCATCCGCACCGCGGCTTCGAGACCGTGACCTACATGCTGCAGGGCCGCATGCGGCACAAGGACAGCGCCGGCCACGAGGGCCTGCTCACGCCCGGCAGCGTGCAGTGGATGACCGCCGGCCGCGGCGTCATCCACAGCGAGATGCCCGAGCAGGAAGACGGCGCGATGGAGGGCTTCCAGCTCTGGCTGAACCTGCCCGCCCGCGACAAGATGTGCGCGCCCTGGTACCGCGACATCCGGCCCGACGACATCCCCGAACTGCAGCACGCCGGCGTCGGCGTGCGCGTGATCGCCGGGCAGGCGCTGGGCGTGGCCGGTGCGATGCAGCGCGAGGCCACCGAGCCGCTGTACCTGGACCTGCACTTCGAACCCGGTGCCCGCTTCGCGCAGCCGCTGCCCGACGCGCACAACGCCTTCGTCTACGTCTACCGCGGCTCGCTGTCGGTAGGCGACACCGAGGTGCGCCGCCAGCGCATGGCAATCCTCGCCAACACGCCGGGCAGCGACGGCGTCGCACTGCAAGCAGGCGGCGAGGGCGCGCAGGCGATCCTCGTCGCCGGCCGGCCGCTGCACGAGCCGATTGCGCAGTACGGGCCGTTCGTGATGAACAGCAACGAGGAAATATTCCGCGCGATGGAAGACTTCCGCGCCGGCCGCCTGGCTTGAGTGCACCCCCCGGCGGTGGCGTTGCCGCCACCGCCCCAGATGGCGTTGTGAGTCAAGTGGCCAAGCCACATTGACTCAGGCGCCGCTCAGCCGGCGGGCGACGAGGGCCGCAAACGCGGCCGCGCCCAGGCTTTGCGCGCGTCCGAAGCCGGCGACGAAACGCAACGAGCGCGGTCGCAGCCGCACGAGCATGAAGTCGCCGAGAGCGAAGGTCTGCTCGGCTTGGGCAAAGCGCCCCAGGTACGCGGCGGCAGCCTGCGCGCGGTCGTCGTCATCGGCACCCACAGGTGACGCGTCGGCCTGCAGCGTCGCGCGCGCCAGCGCAAGCGGGTGGTCGCCGGCGACGCGCGGCGCGGTGAGCATCAGGCTCACGTGCGGATCTTCGCGCAGGTCGCGCGTGTGCTGCGCCAAGGCGCTGACGTGAATGATCGCGTCGGCGCCCAGCCAGGCCACCGGCACCATCGAGACGAAGGGCTCGGCGCCGCCAGGCCTGCGATGCAGCGTGCCAAGCGCGCCGATCGGCTGCACGCGCAGCAACTCGCACAGCGCAGATTCGGTGGCAGCGTCCAAGGCGCGGTTCTCGCAGGCGCTGCGCTAGCGCAGCGGGATCGGCGTGCCGTGGTCCACCGGCACCGCGGTCACGCTGTTCTGCGGCGAGCCTTCGATCAGACGGTCGGAATAAGTCAGGTAGACCAGCGTGTTGCGCCTGGCGTCGACCATGCGCACCACGCGCAAGCGCTTGAAGACGAGCGAGATGCGCTCGCTGAACATCTCTTCTTGCTTGCGCAGCGGCTTCGGGAACGAGATCGGCCCGGTCTGCCTGCACGCGATCGAGGCCTCCGCGCGGTCTTCGGCCAGCCCCAGCCCGCCCTTGATGCCGCCGGTCTTGGCACGTGAGACGTAGCAGGTCACGCCCTGCACCTTGGGGTCCGCATAGGCATCGACGACGATCTTGTGGTCCGGGCCGATGAGCTTGAACACGGTATCGACCTCGCCGATCGGTTCGGCGCGCGCGGCGCTGGTGGCGAACAAGACAAGCAGGAAAAAGCAGCGACGCATCTCAACGGTCCTTGCGCAGGATGCCGACCGGCGCGTCCACCGCGCCAACGACGAACAGGCTGTAGATGCCACCGGCGACGAAGGTCTGGTTGGTGGCGCTGAACAAGGGGCTTGCCAGTCCGGGCGAGGTGACCGACAGAACGGCGGTCGTCGTCGCCGTGACCGGCGCGTACCCCGAGGCCGTGCCAGTGAGCACGCCGCCGGCCACCGGCACGAAGTCGGCGCTCAGCGACAGCGAAGCCGCCCCGTCGAGCGCATGGACCAGGCGCAGCTCGGCACCGCTGGCGTCGGCCGGNAGGTGGTTGTCGTCCTCGACCCAGGCCAGCAGCGGCGCGCCCGGCGAGCCGTAGACCAGCAAGGTGTAGTCTCCGCCGGCCGCCAGTGCCGCANTGCCTGGCGCGAGCGCCGTGCCGTTGACTGCCACCGCCACCGCCGGCGTGCCAGCGTCGACGAGCGTGTACAGGC
>JGI20214J51088_10002101_pt1 | contig 13461 bp, 8 predicted proteins | sample WetSurMetagenome_FD_51088 | JGI IMG/M metagenome (IMG submission 51088)
CCCCGAACTGCATCATCAGCATCTGGGCCAGGCCACCCGGCGGCATGAAGGAATCATGCATGGAATTTACGGCACCGCACGATGTCGCTGTCGTAACTATCGAGAACATCGATGCGAACGGAACACCAAAACGAACCTCTTTTCCCTCCATGTTGCCACCCGGCTGGAGAGCTCCCGCTGCCTGATCAACGCCAAGAGGAGTAAATGCTGGATTACCCCCGGTTTCAGACCAGATGGCAAGCCCTAGCAGGGGGACAAAAATAATGGTCATGGCAATAAGGATGGCAATCCCTTTTCTCGCCGATCCGACCATTTTTCCATACGTGTAACAGAGAGAGACAGGAATTAACAGGATAGCGAGTATCTCTATAAAATTAGAAAATGGCGTGGGATTTTCAAACGGGTGAGCAGAATTTGTATTAAAAAACCCTCCACCATTAGTTCCCAGCAACTTGATTGCAACCTGTGAGGCCGCCGGCCCGAGGGGGATTGTCTGCGTTGTGATAAGGGTCCCCTTACTGTCTTTTACCGGATCGAGGAGTGGAACGGTTACGGGTCCGTTGAAGGTCTGAATGGTACCCTGGGAGACGAGGATTATGGAAATGATGATACAGATTGGCAGGAGAATTATGATGCTCCGGGTAAGGAGCACCCAGAAATTCCCCACTTTATCCGTGGATTTTCGTGAAAGGCCATATATCAGGGCGATCAGGACCGCCATACCCGTCGCTGCCGAAACAAAATTCTGCACGGTCAGTGCGATCATCTGGGTAAGGTAACTCAGGGTTGTTTCCCCGGCGTAGGCCTGCCAGTTTGTATTGGTAGCGAAACTGACCGCGGTATTCAGGGAAAGGTCCCATGGTACCGGTCCGAGTCCCGCAGGGTTCAGGGGGAGCAGGTACTGGACCTGCTGCACCAGGTAAACCGCAATAATCCCGAGAATATTGAAAATTATTAGGGCGATTCCGAATGTTTTCCAGTCCATTTCTTCATCAGGGCTGGTCCCAAGAACCTGGTAGATCCACCTCTCAACAGGTGCTGTAACCGGGGTCAGAATGGTATGCTCACCGGTGTAAACCTTCGCCATAAACCGGCCGAAGGGAATAAGGAACAGGATAAGGAGCACTGCGTAAAGGATTAACTGGAAAACGTCTTTCTCGCTGAGTCCTGGAAACGGGGAGCTTATTTCCTGTTCAATAACGTCAGAGTTTTTTTGTGCTGGTGGAGTTATCCGGTGAGCCGCAAGTTCGTCCAGGGCAAGGTTCAGTGATAACACATTCACCCGTGCTTCACCAAAAAGCCAGAACTGAGGTTTTTGTGTGTTCTGATCGACAAGCCAGGAGATATCGGTTTCACTAAGATTCCTGGTCTTCGCGACCCGGCTGATTTGGTACTGGGCTGCAGCGATGCTGATGTCAGGATCAAGGCCACTTGCCGAGGAAGTAACCAGATCAACCGGGACCGGGAGATTATTACCGGGATCTGCTGCCCGTAAAGCAGTAACCCGGGCAGAAACTGCGTTGATTAATTCGGGATTTGTAGGGCCAAGGTTCGATCCACCCGAAGGTTCCGGGTTGTAAGGGTAGGGTGTTGTTGCTGATGGTCGTCCCCAGAAATAACCAGGCGAAGAAAATGGCTGACCGATCAAGGCTGAACCCACAACACTTCCGTTATGTGTTATCAGGTTCCCGTTAGCCTCATCTGGTAACCCGACCTGTGCAATACCGGTAATAAATAGTGGATAAAGCAGGCCGGTTACTACTGTTACCAGGAGAAAAATAATCAATGCGGGTCGTATTTGTTTCCTGAATGCTGATAGGACTGATCCAAGTTGCATATTCCCAACCCCGGGTACGAACCAATTATTATCTACAGGGATGTATCCAATACAGCGTGTCCGGGTTATTGTATATATGTTAGTTGGTCGCCGGTATTCTTTTCCTTTACACAGGATTGAGATATCCTGATATTACAAATGATTTGGCTTTAATTTTTAATTATTACGGCAAAAATACCACCATGAATTGTAAGGAGTGAATATCCGCGGTCTTTACATCGGTATTTCAGATATTTCTATATAGTGTGGAACAACCCTTCCATCATTCTTTCGATCATCATCGAATCACAGTATAATAAATCGGCGAAATAGTGGCTCTGCAGTGATAGTTAATCCCAGGTACGAGGTCGATAAACGATTACTAACCTAGAATTGCATAAACGGAGATACAGGGGCTCTGTTAACAATGATTGGTTATTCACGTCTGAATTTTTAAACTATCACCTGAAAAATACCCACCATACAGGGTGTAATATTTTAAAAATGTGTTATAGAGACCGGAGTTTCTGTCCGAAAACCGGAAGAAAATCTTTTTTCCTTGACATCACACCATCCAGCCGGACAGGTTGCACGGTATACTCAAGACCGAGGAGCGTGTTTTTATCGCCTGCCGCCAGGAGGAAACTGGTATTTTGCATCACGTTGGTGAAAAGGACGAGATACAGGTGAACACCAAATTCTTTCCTGAGGATTTCAAGCTCGTTCCTGACCTCTTCCGCCCGGCTTACGGGATAATCATCTGACGCGGTCATCACCTGGGCAATAATCACTTCCCGGCCAAAAAGCGTGTAATGCTTTGTATCTGCAGTAAGAAGTTCACGGGGTTCCGCATGAACAAGGTCCATCCCCTGCTTTATCAGGGCCGTTCCAAATTCTGCAGGGTCAAGACCAGTTACACCGGCAAGGAAAGACACGGCTTTTTTATCTTTCTCTGTGGTCGTTGACATCCGGAGCCCGAGCGTATCAGAGAGGATTCCTGCAAGGAGCATCCCCGCTGAAGGTTTTGACGGGACTATCCCCTCATCCATGAATTTCTGGGTGATGATGGTTGAGGTCGAACCAACGGGTTCATTCAGGAACGAAACTGGCTTTAATGTCGTAATCGCCCCAAGCCGGTGGTGGTCGATGATCTCGAGAATCTCGGCTGACTCGATCCCGTCAACAGACTGGGTAAACTCGTTATGATCAAGGAGGATTACGGACTTGTGGATCTCTTCAAGGAAGGTATTTCTGGATATCATCCCGAGAAGCAGGCCGTCCTTATCGACAACACAGGCGGTCCTGTAACGGGAGTTGGATACCATCTGTTTTGCATAGGCAAGGGGGTCTTCGGGCCGGACCAGCGGGACATCAGTAGCCATCACCTGGCCGGCTGCCCGTGAAAGGTGGATCATCCTGCCAACACTGAATGCATCAAGTGGTGTTGCAAGAATTGAGACATTGCCTGCCTGTGCGGCAGATATTACACGGTCCCCGACCGGGGCACCTTCCGCAATAATCAGGGCCGCAATCCCGGCAGAGATAAGGGCCAGCTGCGAGGGCTCGTTGTCGCCCGTGATTGCCACGTCAAGCCCTGTAAGGGATGAAAGGGCATTATGGAGGGCATCGATGACGATGATCACCCTGCCGTTCAGTTCCTCACGGCAGGAGACGAGTACCTCTGCCTCGAGGATACGGGCAAGGGTGGCCTGTGATATTGGTCCGATAACCAGCTGTTCCCGCCGTTCCGGGGTAACATATGCCTTGGCGAGCCCATACTCGCTGACGAGGCCGATCACCATTCCACCAGAATTGATTACCGGGATATTCCTGATATCATGTTCGTCCATCATCAGCGCCACATCGATAGCGGGCATCTCCTCGGGTGCACGGTGAGGATAGAGGAACGGAATATCTGCAACCGATGGTTCAACCGACTCAATAAGATCTGGTGGCTGGAGCTGGAATTCTGAGAGGACAAACCGCGTCTCCGGGTTCAGCTCCCCGCACCGTGCCGGGATGTACCGGCCAGGCTCCTGGCGGTTGAGGAACTCTGCGTACCCGATAACACTTGCAATGCTATCAGTGTCCGGATGGCAGTGCCCGATAACATATACCTTATGGCTGCTCATTTCAAAGAAACCTCAATTACCGGTCCCTGACCGGTCCGGGCTTTCCCGGATGACTGTCGTACCATATCAGCTCGCTACCCTATAATGATCTCGAAGGAACTAATAACAAAAATCGTCCTTATGCCCGGGAAAACACAGGCCGGGTCATTATTCGATGGTTAATACAAAAAATATAAAAGGTCAGAGACCGGGAATGCTCCCACCCTTCATGTTACAGGTCAAACAGGTCATCCACTGATGAAGGATCCTTTGGGGTCGGGATAACGGTTGTCGGTATGGCTGTGGTGGGTATTGTAGTAGGAATTACGGTGGGTCGTAATTCAGGAATCTGGTGGAATAATTCAATGACGTCCCCAAAATTCGCTACGCCATCGTTATTGTAATCAAACGCAGCAACAGGTTCGTTTTCACTAATCCAGGCCAGGTTGTCAAAGTAAATAATAACATCCTGGAACCCTGTAAACCCATCTCCGTTGACATCCTCAAATGCCCCGTCTCTGTCAGGATCTGTAGGCATCGTTAAATACCCGGGCAGCGGGAGTAATGTTTTCACCGGGGTTGGCACAATCCAGACCTCGCACCCTTCTTCCGGGTTCGCAGTACCGACATAAAACCCTTCAGTTGAGGCCAGCATCGTTCTGAACCCGTAATTATTTGGATTGCCCAGCCCATTCAGGTCGACCGGTACCCAGCTGGTCCCGTCATTGCTCTTCCACATATCTGCCCCCCCAAGGTACCCGGCAGTAGTTGCAAGGTCCTGGTTTGATATGTAGGGGCTTATGTTGGTGGGCATTTCACCAATATACTGCCCAAGACTGCCGATATCAAACGTGCCGAGATACAGGGTCCCGTGGTATTCCTCCATGGACCATGCGTACAGGTTTAACGGGTTTCCAAATCCGGATGGCAACCTGCTTAACGGTGGATCACGGGGAACGGTCGGGAGGGTGGGCTGGTAATTTCCTACAATCAGTTCCCACTGGTCTCCGGAATTGATACGCACCAGGTCGAACCCTTTTGTCCCATTCGTCCCTGTTGCGAAGGGCAGGTTCATCGATCCTACATACAGGTCCCCATTATACGTTTCCATCGTCGCAGCGAGGACATTCCACGCATCTCCTGCCCCGCCCGGTACCACCCTGACCCAGTCACCCGGACCTGCCGGTGAAACGGTAGTGCTCTTCCATACCTCGAAACCATGCGTTTCTGAAGGACCACTCGGATTCCCGGTCCCGGCATACAGGTACCCATTGTAGCTCTTGAGTGAAGCAACCTGGAAATTGGCCACCTTCTGCCAGGTATCTGTATCCTGTGAAGGACTACCGGACGCATAAATCCCATCAGCGGTCCCCATGTAGAGCCTGCCAGCATGGGAAATCATCGCCCGGGTATCCTTTGAGGGGATGCTGCGTGTGTTCACCGGAACCCACGTGATCCCATCTGTCGATTTGATAATAATAACCGGTCCAAACCCGAACCCTACTCCGGCATAAAGGGCTTCTTTTCCCCCGGTATCATTGAACGTGGTCATGATTCGATAGCCGACTCCCTCAGGGTAGGTATAGCCGTTCGACGGGTTGAGGAACGTAGATGCCTGGTGGACCCTTTCCCACTGGCCACCATGGTACCGCCAGATCTCTGCCCTCATGTCGTCAGACCAGGTCATTACGTCTGCCTTTGAAGGTGGGGACTGGTTTGCGAAAACAAATGGCGGGGGTGGCAGACCGCCGGGATGTGTCAGGAATGGGGATGTCATGGTGTCATTGAATGTCCCTTTGGACTTCATCCCAAGGGCAACGAAATACGGGATATTACGGCCAGTCCCAACGTAAACATCCCCATTAAATTCCGCAATAGACCATGCATAATTATTCTGAGGGTCCCCAAAACCATTATCACTGATTTTTTCAAAAGACGCAGCGGACATAATTCCCTGCGCGGGGTTTCCATAATAATCCGGAGAGGCAGATACCAGGCATACCTGGGATACTGCGATGACAAGGATGACTGCTATAACAATCTTATTATATTCCGACATTNNTTTCACCGTTTAATATTCTGATGCTCGGTTACAGGTAATAAACTGTTTGGATTGATCTTGGGATTTTTATTAATATAACAGTAAATTGCCAATATTTTCTGGAATTGCTGCCATAATTGTCTTTTTTTCTAAATAGATATCAAATGGCATCAGTGTATAGACCCGGAGTCAGGAAGTCACAGGTACAATCCGGGAAATTGTGGGCACCATAATAACCAAATGATGAAAAACTTTGCATACGCCTGAATGCATTTCCGTTCCCTGTATACCCGGGAGTATCATGGTAAAAATCCCTGGTATTCATATGCCCCCGGGTACCTGCTGGCGCATACGATCCCTTTATTGACTTTTTCTTCAGAAATGTAACTGATTACAATGCAGATCAAGAGAATACCATACCGGAGACTGACGGTAATTACAACCTTCATGCTTTTTATCTGTGCCATTTGCACAACCGGGGCTTTTGCATCATTCATTACTCTTCAGGGGTTTGGGACCAGCCGGATTCAGGACAATACGCTGGCAAACACCGGGTGGTACCTGGTTACGTATGACAATGGAAATACCCAGGCCCCCCTGGAAACCGACTCTGAAATTACACTGAAATTTAATGAGGATAACAGTATTGGTGGATCGGGCGGGATTAATCTCTATTTCGGGTCGTACACACAAACCGGTGACAGGATTACATTTGGTAGCATTGGCTGCACAGAGATGGCAGGACCACAACCCCTGATGGACCAGGAAAGTACCTATTTCCGCCTCATTGATTCAGTCAGGTCATTCCGAAATGCAGGTGACTCGCTTGAGTTGTCTGACGCAACAGGTCGCGTTTTATTAGTATTTAAGGCGGATAATTCCGGGAACACAGACAGTTCTACCGGTAAGAATCCTGCGACGGCATTACCAGGGACCGGGTGGCAGCTTTCGTCATATTCTTACCATGAAGCCGTTGTGTCAGGAACAGACGTCAGCACAATCACCCTGGTGTTTAACGATCCAGGCAACCTTAGTGGATTCGGCGGGGTCAACAGCTACTTCGGGAGCTATAACCTGGACGGCAATGCAATCTCAATCGGGCCGATTGGATCGACAAAAATGGCCGGGCCACAACCCCTGATGGAACTCGAAACAATATATTTCAACCTTCTCGGATCAGCAACCGGTGTCAGTATAACGAGTAATTCACTCAGCCTGACAGATAATAATGGCAAAACCCTGTTGACATTTGTACCGGAAAATACGAAACCGGAAGGCAGGTATACAACATTCTTGCCTGCGGGTTCATCACATCATATAGCCCCTCAGGGCACAGGGGGACGAAACGTGACGGTAATTACAGATCGTTTTCACAAAACCTATAACGGGAATAGTTTAACTACGGGGTCTCCGGGCAGGCTGGTACACCCTGGAAATGGAATCGCAACGTTCCCGGCAACCGGGGCTAAACAAAGGCCATCTGCAATGCCACGACTGAATGATTCAATTACTGCACCCGTGTCCTACCCGGGTGGACCTCAATATTAAACCTTTTTTCGGCTGTGTTGAAACACACATGAACGGGAAGTTTACACCAGGATTATGAAAATACCTCGTTTAAAATTCCTAATATTAGGGCCTGTTCAGACATTTTCATGGGAAAAGCTATAATAGGCACCCGGAATTCTGATTATTCTGAAATGTATCTACGCTCCCGGGGCTCCGCCCCGCCGCTGTGGCACCCCGGTTGGGATAGAGACTATCCCAAATACTCTGAATTTAATGAGCCTTCNCCGAAACCCTGCCCGAAGAATATCTTAATGGGGGTGTGGCAGGGAGGGGTGAAACCACCTCCTGTCTTCGTATTTTCCTCTTAATTTTTTATANTACCGACGGGTTTCAACAAAGCCCTTTTTACTAATCTTTGAATAATTTCCCTAACATTTGTATCATTTTGTGATTTCAATCCCGGGGGCAGGGAAAAACCCCACTCAATCGTTTCCAGGCAATAGAATTCATGAAAGAAAGCATGATAAACAGGTGCTGGTCAGGAATTGGCCAATGCGTTCAGGTGTTTAATATCTTCCCGTCTTTCAACTGGATGATCCGGTGGAAATAATCTTTATGCCAGTCCTCGTGGGATACCATCACGATAGTCTGTTTCATATCTTCATTGATCTCCCTGAACAGGTCCAGAACCATTCTCGAGTTTTCTGAGTCGAGGTTCGCACATGGTTCATCCGCAAAGAGGATATCGGGCTTGTTAACCATCGCCCGTGCAATCGAAACCCGCTGCTGCTGGCCTCCTGACAGTTCGCGGGGGAGGTGGTCACGCCGGTCGCAGAGACCGATTTTCTGGAGTATCCCGTAACTGTCTGTGCGGGTCTGTTCTTCGGTCCTGTCCTGCCGCAGCATTGCGGGCAGGGAGACATTCTCCATTACCGTGAGATCAGGTACCAGTGCATAGTCCTGGAAGACGTAGCCGAGCTTGTAAAGCCTGAACATGGTCTTCTCATAATCGGTGAGGGCTAACACATCCATGCCGTCAATAACAATTTTTCCGGACGTGGGCTGGTCGAGAAGACCGAGCATATGCAGGAGGGTGGTCTTACCGCTCCCGCTCGCCCCGACAATCCCGAGGAATTCCCCCTTTTCGATATCGAGCGTAACACCATCAAGTGCATTAACCTCGACGTTCCCCATATGGTAGGTTTTCCTCAGATCGGTAATCGCGATCATATCAGGCCCTCATCGCAGTCTGGATATCCTCCCGGGAGACCTGGTAGGCGGGGACATACCCGGCAACAACTGCTGCACAAAACAGTATCACGGAATTGGTCAAAAGGTCCCATGGGGTGATATACAGGTATGCAGACCATTCAGGTGTCACGATGGGGTGTACAAACATGTATGCAGCAAGTGCCAGTGTAAGGATAATCCCGAGAATAATACCAAGAATTCCAAGAATCATNACCTGGAACCCATAGTTATGCATGATGACTTCCTTGTCGACGCCGATTGCNTTGAGTACCCCGATCTGCTTGCGACTGTTGAGGGTCTTGATAGTAATTACGATGAACAGCACAACCGTCGTGATGATGACACTGACTATTAAGGACACCATGTTGATGATAGCAAAACTCTGAAGTACCTTTCCTATACTTTTACTCAGCAGGTCAGTCATTGTCTGGACTTTCCCTGATACACCCACACCGTAGGAGAGAAGTTCGTTCTTGATGAACTGCTCGGAATACCCGGGTTTTGCCCTGACAGTGATATAATTGGCCTGGTCCAGTGTTTTCCCTTCCACCTGTTCCATATCTGTCCAGGTCACGAACGCTGCATTATCAACCGGGCTCCAGCCGGTCAGATAGATTCCCTTTACCCGGTAATCTTTCGTATAACCGTTACCATACTCGACCGTAACTGAGTCCCCGACACGGACACCGCCCAGCGACTCCTGGAATTCATCTTCCTGTCGTACGGCAGCATCACCTGCTACTGGTTTCCCGATGATAATCTCGCCGGTATCATCCTCGCCGAGATAACTGCCTGCTACCATTTTCGTGTACACCGGGGATACCTCCTTCTCATCCGCAGGAGTAATGGCACGTACTGAAACCCCGATTACCCGCTGCCGGTACTTAAAGGTCGCCCCCTTCGAGTACTGGGGGGAAGCGCGTTGCACACCCGGCATGCCATTGATCAGGTCAAGCGTTGCACCAAGGTCGGTAATGTACTGGTCGCCCGCCTTCGGGCTGACGAGGACATTTGAGACCTCGTAATCCACCAGCTGTTTTGTGATGCCCTGGCCAATCCCGGCAAACATGGAGGGGAGGAATATCATGTTGGTAAAGCACATCCCGATGATCAGGACCGTCAGGACCGTGCTTGAGCGGCTCCCCCGCTGGAGTGAACGCAGCGCAAGGAGGAACGCCACGTTCAGTTCTTTTTTACCCATGGAAGGGCCCCATTGCCGTTTCTCCGTGGCAGGTACCAGTAGCGGTAGGCAAGGAATCCGGCTGCGAGAAGGATCAGAACCACAATAATGACGGCTCCCGAGTAATCGGTCGGTGTCACCCGTAAGGACAATGGTTTTGATATGGAATGCGTCCCGAGGTCATCCGTGTAGGTAATGGAGATTGTATAATCATAGGTCCCACCCTTCATCCCGTCCAGCATGAATACGGCAGGTGCATCGTTTCCAGGCTTGATTTTACCAATGAATGCCTGCCTGCTCCCGGTAGCCGGAAGGTCGATGGTTGCAGAGACCTGTTTGGCCTCCCCGGTACCGGTATTCTCGATCCTGATGGTGAGATCGAATGGCTGATTGGCCGCGATCCGCCGGGGATCCGTATCAACCGAGACAAATCCAAGCTCGGCCTTGCCTTTCATCAGCACATCAATTGAAGCTGTTTCTACATGGCTGGTCCCGTCAATCCAGTTATACTGGAGAATGACAGGGACACGGATAAGACCAGGAGGTGTGTCCCTGTCGGATAAAAGGACAAAACTGACCATCCCTGATCCGTTGGCATTTATCGCACCAATATGGTAGATATCTGTTTTCTTCGGTGCAATCAGGGTACTCTCGTTGTTAATCCGGAGGGTCACATCATCGGTGCTTGTCTCTCCGCTGTTCCGGACTACCAGTGTTACCGGGATTTCCTCACCGGGGGTTACGGTATCAGGGAGCGAACTTTCGACAATCATGATCGCCCTTTTCTGGATCCCAACGGGGGTATTAACGTTGACCGGGATAGGATATCGTGTGCTCCTGCCACCGGTGGTATCGATCCATACTTCAGGATAATACATCCCTGTCTCTGCCGGTGCCCGTATGGTGAACGTCAGTGGAATCGACTGGCCGGGCCCGATTTCTCCCACATGCTCGAAATCTTTACTGATCACCTGGATCCCCTTCCCCTCCAGCTGGACATTTTCAATATTGACGTTGATATCTGTCACCCTGGTGGTCGTGAAATCATTGGCAACCACCCCGGCATTCTCCTTCAGCGAGGCGCTGGATGCTGTATTTTTCACGACAATGGTGATAGTCCCGAGACTGTCGGGCATCATTATTGAGGGGTGTACCTGGTATTCGCTTATCTGTACAGTCGGATCACCGTCAGCGAAAGCCGGAACTATCATGGCAACGGTGAGCGCGAGTGCAATTACAATAAGGTTGATAAATTTCATCTTGTTCAGTCCGCCAGTGTAAGGGAGATTTTTCTGATATCCAAATTCTATCTTTTTCTGAAGTTTGTTCTGAATATATTCGCTTGAATTTATAGTATATTTTTTTGTTATTATCCTGCCAGGTTACCAGGATATTGATCTCCAGCATCCATCCTGGTTTCAACAGAATCAAAGGAAAATTGTTGTTAATTACCCGGCAGGCCGGATAAATAAATATTCTCCCTTCTTCCGGTTTACCTGTCCGCCATGGAAATAACAGAACGCGGTATCATCGGTATTCCCTGTTTCTGGATGGCGTATAACACCCTGAACCTGCCATCGCTGTAATTCATCACAATTTTCTTCGGGTGCAGCCTACTCAGGAAATAGGGGGGTAAAACCCGGTCCAGTTCGTCAAATCCACCGGAAAAAAAGGACCTGACATCATTCCCCGGGGGATGAGTCATGATCACCTCGATGACCAGGGAGCGTTTCTGTTTATCAGTTACATCGAGGTCAACAACAAGAAGTGAGTCTGGCAGATTTTTCCCGGGGGATTTGAACAGCAGGGATACTTTTTCTTCAAGCTGGTGAACTTTTTCACAGCCAAGCCGCCGGGAAAAGGTACCGGCAATATACCCAAAAGGGAGCTTCCCGATGCCAATTATCATGATCGGCAGTTCCTCCTGCAACATTTCCGGACAGCTCTGGTATACTACGGGAGTCCCGAGAATGTTACTTATTTCCTGAAAAAGCGCTGTTTTTTCCGGGGTCGTGGAAATCATATTACACCAGATCCCGAACTTACCCCTTGGCCTGTTTACCATTACAACTCTTTTATCATCAGAATTCCTGCTTTTTGGTATAAAGTCCGGGCCAAATAGTTCAACATTGACATCAAGGGCATACCCCCCGCCATCCAATCCGACGATAATACCTGAAATCACCCGTCCTATCGGGGGTTGCCGGGGGTCATGCACCGAGTAAACAGGGATAATAACATGATTTATCGTATCGAGGTGTTGCTTAAGGTCATCAAGAGTTACAGACTGATGGTCTGACACCTGGTGTGTCGTAGCGATACGAACCGATTGAAGGGTCATTGCTGTTATGTAATCTTTCAGTTGAACAGAAATAAAATAACCTTTTTCGGAAATTCCGGGGCCTTCTGAAGGGTACTGGAATCAAGGATAACGGGCACCAGCCCTGTAATATTAATCTGAACCGGAGGATACCCCAAACATTCATGTCCCTTTGCAGGGGATCATTTACTATGTCAGATACCTCCACGAACCTGATAATATTTGGTGTATTATTAACAATTATCGGGTTCATTGGCACATTTGCGGACACCCTCATGGCAGGTGCATTACCCCAGGCAATGCTTCCCACGCTGTCATCAGTTAAAGTCTGGATATTTGAGCCGATGCTTATAATCGGAGTCATTCTCCTGGTAATTGGTATCATACTCTATACCAGGAGACCAGCAGCGATCTGACAGGAAAAGTCTCGGTCAGTCATGTACAGCTGCCAATTCAGCCATATCCGAAAATAATCCTTCATTATTTCTTCTTTTACGGTTGGAGTGGCCATTTTTTTACTGCATNCGGGNACAACAAAAAAAACGATAATGGATGCAGCAAAAACGGGAGGGGTATCCCAGGTACCCGGGCATCCATTTTTTATCTACAAAATATCAGGTTACTATTGAATGGTCAATCGGTTTTCACCTGATGAAGCAAATATGGGAATATTGGTCGGTGCCCTTGCTATTGCTATTCTCCTGTCCCTTGCAATGTACTCATTATTCGTTTTCCCGGGCTTCTCAAGCGGGCAGAAGGCATTTTCCGGGTTGAACCAGCTGGCTGATTCACCCGTCATCGCCAGCAATATNACAGGATACGCAGATATNNCNGGTTTCCTCGGGCCGGTACAGGTGACCAATGCAGTCCCTGACCCTGGTATGCTTGGTGCCGTGCTGATGACGGTCCAGCTCGACTCTTTGAGATATGTCTGGAAACCTGGGTCAGGTATTGACCTTGATAAAAGCACGGTACTTTTTGTCAGCCCAAAAGGCCGTGAAGTGGTCCCGAAGAATAACGGGCAGCCGATGCAGAAGCCAGGGTGGACAATTGTCCGGAAAGGGAGTACAATTCCTTACCAGAATGCCGACCAGGACAATATCCTGGAACCCAACGAGGCGTTTGTACTGTTTGTCTACCCATCTGTCCCGCTCCTTCCCTCGACCCCGTTTACAATAACCATCAATATGCCGGGGGAGGACGCGCTTATTGTAAACCGAACCGTTCCTGTGC
>JGI20214J51088_10002102_pt1 | contig 13453 bp, 15 predicted proteins | sample WetSurMetagenome_FD_51088 | JGI IMG/M metagenome (IMG submission 51088)
CTGCTTGCTTTAATGGCAGTAAATTCGGGCAGAGTATTAACTCATCAGTATTTATTAAAAGAGGTATGGGGACATAGCTATTCAGATCAGACACAATATTTACGGGTATTTGTTGCCCAGCTAAGAAAAAAATTAGAAGACGATCCCACTCATCCTTCTCTTATAATTACCGAATCAGGTATTGGTTACAGATTTGGTAATTAGATCATTATGATGTGAACATTGTTTCAGAAACAAAAGGATCTCAATCATTGATCTCATGAAGCTTTATATTTCTCAGAGCTCCNGTAGTTTTATATGTCGTAAATCCAAAAGGTACGGATAATTCCACTTCCGATCTTAATGAGAGACTTGAATTACCAATTGTAAAATCGACTATCTTTTCGCCCTCAACCCAGGCTTCAATTTTTTTGTCTGTCACTCTGAGACGGATTCCGTACCACCAACCCGATCCAAAACTGAANTGGTTACCTGTCTGATTGTTGGCAGCATCATATCCGTCGATAGAGCTCAGACCGACAACTGATCCTCCCCATCCTCCAAGCACCAGTGTNAGAAAGGATTCTTTAACCGGAAATGTCATACCGCAAAAGAAATCTCTCCCATCGACACGTTTGGCATCAAGAGTAATCTCATAATTAGTTTTTGGAAATTCACCGGTCCATCGTATACCCGATATTAATTCTCCCTTATCTATAATAATACAACTATCAACAACGGAAACGTTTCCATGTCCCTCGAAATCGATAACCTCCCAGTTATCCAGAGAGACTCCGTTGAAGAGGTGTTTATCATCCTGGATAAACCTTCCAATAGCTATCATCATAATNGCGTAAGCTAAAAGCCGGATATTCATTNTAAATGATTATTTGCCAAAATTAATCCGGTTATTTGAATNGTCTCCCCGGAAACGGAAAAATCTCATTAACCGATTTCTCATATATCTCATATTCTTCACCAAAAATCCTTCTCAATATAATTGTTTCCCCATGTATTGAGATCTTAAATCCGAGATATAAAACCAACGCAACAGAGAATATCAGACCCGAATGGAAAATCAGTNCCANGGCAGGTATTATAAAGACTATTATAGAGGAATAGATAGGATTCCGGCAAAGGGCAAAAGGCCCCTGTGTAATAAGCCTGCCGGGTTTAAAATATTTTAAAAACCAGACTGCAGAATAGATCCAGAAGATAATTCCCAAAACTAACCATATAAATCCCATGTACTTAAAAAAAGGGTACTCTAAAAAACCCGATTTTAAGAATTCAGGATATCTGTACATCACAGTTAAAGAAAGCAGTATATACGGCAGACATAGCAGTGCCAGTTTAGGGCCACAACCAAAAAGCGTCATAGATGTTTTCATTGTTATTTGTTTACAGTTAAAGAAGAGCCTTGGTTCTTAATAATTCAATAACTAAACCAACCCCGCTGACTCAAAAATAGACTTTGTTCAGATCAAAGTCAAGTTACTTTTTGTAACTTTATCAAAGTTGTATCCTTAATGATATAAGAATATACAGGGGTTTAATGAAAACTAAATCTCTTTCCATACCATCCTTTATTATTGATTTCACACCGGAAATACCGAATACTGATTGCAGGGAACTGATTCGTTCCATAGAAATCAGGGCTGAGGCATCTGATATTTTCTTATGGTTAAAACAGTTGAGAGTGTCACCTTACAGTTATGATTTCCTTGACAACCGATTCAGGAAGTCGCCTGATTTCATCATTGAAAACCTGCCGCCCTTAAAGGTAAATACTCATTTCCTGCTGGCATTTCACATATCCGAATTTCAGGAAAATTCTTTTATTGTTTGCCGGTTCTGTGAGCCGATTAATTCTCCTGTTAACCTTTATATGAAGGATATGCTTATTGAATACAGGATTACGAAAAAAGGAACCAAATCCATATTATGGTGCAAGATAAAAGGCCATTTTAATACTGATATATTCTCAAGGGGTTTCTTCGTCATCTATTCCTTTGTCAATAAGATAATGATGACAAGGCAGCTGAAGAATATAAGGAAGTTTTCAGAGTCACTCCATTCGGGAAAAGTTGAAACAAGAATTTATGATTTCAGATCATTTTACATTAAATCAGGATTACATTGGTGGATTTTCTGCCGTCGTAAAAACTGTAATGGATTGTTAACATAATATTACCTGTTTTCAACCTTTTACCTCACTCTGATATTTTCGTAAACTTAAGGTTCTTTACACGCCCTCCGGAAACCCTGCAACCAATTATTTTGCCATTTGAATCCCTGGTAAAAGCGACATTCCGGAAATACCATTGATTGCCCGTAAAGTTATCAGGTTTGGTGCCCGTGAGCATTACATCTCCTGTCCGGAAATGCCGGGCAATAAGTTTACCTGAATCTGCAACCATTGTATAAGCAGTGCTTAATTCTTCGCTGTAGAAGTTTCCTGTATATTCTGACACGTTAATTTTTGCAGGGTCAAAATCAGGTGTCTTCATTGCAATTACCTCCCCCCCGTTCATCTTTACCTGCATCTTGCTTACCTTACCTGAATCAAGAACAAATGTGACTCTTGCCGAAACCGGTTTCACATCGAACTCGGTTGCTGATACTGGCACCATAGNAGTCTTTGGAAGCTCTGGTGCGGAAACAAACAGAATATCATTTTCGAGAGAAACTGTTACAAAAATCCCGGGCTGCCATTCATACTGACCACAATAAGATACCAGGATATCATGATCGACCTTTATATCGTTTACCACAGCCGGGGCTTTGATTCCGGTTTCTTCTTTTTTTAAACCTGCCACAACCTCTTTATCCTTAAGATAAATATCTGCGATTTTAAATGACATTCCTCCCGGATCGAAGGAAGCCAGGTTGCTGAGAACATTTACAGAGAACTTCTGATCGGGGAACCTGACAAGGAAACTTCTGTACCCGGCATCTGCACCTCCATGTGAAATGATCTTCAATCCCTTATAGCTGCCGATATCCTGACCCAATGCATAGGTTATTGTATCTCCTTTGTTCAGNACACCCCGCAAACTCATTCTGTCAATAATATCTTTACCCCCGACAACCGGGTTTTCAAAGTTAACAGACCACTTGCAGAGGTCTTCCGCGGTAGTGAACAAACTTGTCGCTCCTGCATTTGAGTAGCTGAGTATGCTTTTCTTATATCCAGTGCTGTCGGCATAAAAGGAATAAGCCCTGTTCCTCACAATTTTCTCGCAATCATCATAAAACAGGGTGTTTGTCATTTTAAGCGGCTCGAAAATATTGATCCTTGTAAACTCAGGAAAAGGCTGACCTGAAACACGAGCTACAACTTCAGCCAGAAGTGTGAATCCGGTATTGCAATACATATATTCTTCACCCGGACTAAAATTCAATTCTTTCTGCCGGCTCACAATTCTGAGTATTTGATCTTTTGTAATAATGTCATCGAGTCTCCAACCTGCCATTGCTAGTAACTCCCACTGGTCCCTCAGTCCGCTTGTGTGATGCATAAGGTGGTTAAGTGTAATAACTTTTCCGAAATCAGGAACTTCTGGAATATATTTCCTGATATCGTCATCAATTGATAGTTTTCCCTGCTTTTCAAGCAGAAGGATAGAAAAACAGGTAAACTGTTTTGAAATTGAAGCGATATGAAACACGGTCTGTGGAGTAATTGGTATGTTATATTCAAGTTCGGCACTTCCGAAACCCTTTTTATAGATTATTTTACCATCTTTCTCAACAGCTACAGCTGCCCCGGGCGATTCAATAGTATTCCACGTTGTGAAAAGCTGATCTATCTGTTTCTCAGGTGTGGTTCCCCTGGGTTCCAGTTTTAGCCAGACAAGTTCGTACCTGCCCTTATATCCTTTTTCTTCCAGAGCCGTAAGTTCCAGAACATAATTCCCCTTCTTTTCCGAAAAGAGTATGACAGGCTCAGGTCCTGATCTTCCGTTCGGACTGTCAAAACTTTGAATCTTGTTCCCGTCCGGATCATAAGTGGTGATCAACACATCCACTCCTTTCTGAACCAGGCTGAAATATGCGAACATATTTGCATCTATTGTTACAATGTACCTGTGCTTATCCCCTGCGGTCAGCAATTCTGGTACAGGTACGCCTTTTTTAAGTTCCGATTGCCTCTCCTGGCTTTTAAGAGGTGAAGAAAACAGAATTAAAACAAGCAGGAACAAAGTAAGAATAAGACTTTTTAGTGACTTCATATTTGCCGGTTTAATAGTAAATAATATGAAAAATATACCTGGGTTATTTCCCAATAAATGACAGTAAAAACTTCCCTGTGATGCATTGTGAACAAAGGTACTGGATTTTCACAAGCACACTCCTGTTGGCGGAACCGGGAGAATCCTATGATCAGATTATTCACCAATAAACTACCAGATGTATGGAAGCAATCTGAACCGGGTTCTTGAGGAATAATCACTATATCCATCCAGCTCTTTAATAAGAGTCCTGTCTTCAAGATATGTTCTTATTATNACCAGGATAATTGAGACTGCAGATGGTATAAAACCCCACAGAGATCCAAGGATCAAAGGTATCCCTAAGGCAGTAATAATGTTTCCGAAATATGCAGGATGTCTTATTATTTTATAAATTCCGGTATCGCATACGGTGTGGCCCCTGTCAGTCTGAATACGCATAACGCTCGAAAAAAACCTGTTTTCCTTTTGTGCCATAAGAAAAATTACTTCTCCGGCAATAATAAGGGCTGCTCCAGTTGCATTTACGCCCCCATTAAAGGGCGGCGACCAATGGTAACGGCCCGAATCCAGCCCGGCAACTATATATGTAATTATCAGTATAACTGCAGATAACCCTAATATTTTTTTATCCCACGATTTTGTTCCTGATTTTACTACCGCCCTTTCTGCTGCCAGGTCAGCTTTATCTTTCAGTGCATATGCATTTAAAAATACAGATAAAATACAGATTGCAGTGTATAACCACCCCTGCCAGTAATTTATTCGTCCGGCACTGATGAACAGTACCAGCAGGAAGAAAAGAGTTCCGAGTAAACTTTTAATTGCCAATTGAATTGTTTTCATTAGTAAATAGTTTTTTCATTATTAAGATCCACATTCCCCAATCAGGTTATTTCTTACCTGATACCAGGTCATATGAATGATCGATCCACGAAAAAAGATCTTTATCGGGCACCGTACCGTCTACATAAACCGTATTCCAGTGCTTTTTATTCATATGATATCCCGGCAATACGGAGGAATATCTTTCCCTTAATTCAATAGCCAGAGCCGGGTNGCATTTCAGATTTATGCTCAGATCGCCCTCGAGATTTACAAGGGCAAAAATCCTGCCTCCNGTTTTGAAGACAAGTGTGTCATCGCCGAACGGGAAGCTTTCGGTGACATTCTTTTTGGATATACAGTAGTCTCTTAAGATTTCGATATTCATAAATTGCGATTTAAGAGGGTTAGCGGGATACCGTTCTTCTCACCTGACCCGGAAAGACAGCAATGCTTTCGTGACCTGAAGCACTGACCGACTGGATCCCGAAGAAATAGTTATCTTTTGAGTAAGGCAGTGTTACCTCGCTGCCGGTTACAAATATTTTCTTCTCCCACAAAGGCTGCCAGGTTTCCCTCATTAAAACATAGTAACCTGAAGGTTTCTGTCCCTTTGAAGGAGCCTCCCAGCGTAGTGTAGTACTGTTGGACAGGCTGCCGGTAACGATTCCGCAGCCCGCAGGTTCGTACGGAGCAAGCGCCAGGTTTGCAATTGTTGCCAGATTCAATCCTGCATTTTTCCTTAGATATTCGTAATCTACATATTCAGGAAGATCTCCTTCCTGAATTCCGTTAACAACAGCGGGAATTTTATGTGTCCTGTCATAGTTTTCATTGTATTCACAGATCCTCACAGCTGTAAATCCCTGTTCACAGAACGGAGAATGATCTCCTCCCCTTCCGAACCTGTCGTTTCTGAAAACCAGCGTCACAGTCAGCTGGTCGACATATCTCTCTGCGATCTCCTTTATATAGCGTGAAAACTGCCTGGCTTTCCCGTCGTTCTCTCCTGAAGTCTGTTTTCTTACTGATGCCATTTGTTCGGTCTCAAATGCAGGCACTCCCTCGGAGAACACTCTTACCCGCATGTTGTCGTTAAGCATCGTCTCGCTTGAACTGCTGTTCCCGATCATATCATTATTCAGCATTGCAAGAATATTCCAGTTCTCCTTTTTTGCTTTGGCTGCCATATAACGCGCTCCGAACAAACCATGTTCCTCTCCCGTTACCGCCATAAAAATAATCGTTGCCGGAAATTTCACTGGAGACATTATCCTGACCAGTTCAAGTATTGCTGCAATTCCTGATCCGTCATCATCAGCTCCCGGAGCAAAGCTCACGGAATCATTATCGAGCTGCACCCTTGAATCGAGATGCGCACTTATAAGGATCTTTCTATCATCGTTAATGTCGGTACCTTTTAATGTTGCAACAACATTTTTAAGGTTTATCGTGTGCGGAATTCTCTGACCCTGACCTCCGACGGTATAATCCTCTAATTTAACCTCCAGCCTGCCCCCCGAAGCAGGGATATTTTTCTCCATTTCCAACTTAACCCAGTTCAGGGCTGCACCAATTCCCTTAGACGGATTGTCCATGGAACTCATATTATGGCGTGTATGAAAGCTTACCAGCTTCCTGACTGATTGCTCCAGCCTTTCTCCTGAAATCTCATTTACCATTCTGATGATCTCAGGATCGCGATTGATAATAGTTTGCGCCCCTGTTGCAGAGATTATGAACAGAAAAATGAAATGAAACACTAACTTCTTCATATATTAAACTTTTCAGAATATCGAATTTAAATAAAAAATCCATTCCTTATTCCCGGACGGAATTGGATGAGGAAACTTTTTTCACAGGAAATTGTTTAGCATATTGAAAAGNATATTTAACAACTTATGGCGACCAATATTGTAAAAATTCTAACAATCGGGCATATAACACGTGATGCGCTTCAGATATTTACCGAGAAGCCCCACGGATTGGATTTTACTCCCGGGCAAGCCGTAGATATCTCAATAAACAAAGCAGGATGGGAAAATGAAATAAGGCCATTCACATTTACTAGCTTACCTGATGACGATTATCTTCAGTTTACAATCAAGACATATCCTTCTCACAAGGGGGTCACAAATGAACTTCTTCAATTGCGGAAGAATGATGAATTGATTCTGGGAGATGTCTTCGGTGCTATTGAATACAGGGGAGAAGGTTATTTTATAGCAGGAGGTGCGGGTATTACCCCGTTTGTGTCAATCTTCAGGTACCTGAGTTCGAAAAATGCAGTCAGTGAAAACAAGCTTATTTATGCAAACAAGACAAGAGATGATATTATTCTTAAATACGAATTCCATTTTTTACTCGGGAAAAACTTCGTTAATATCCTGTCGGATGAAGTTGCGGAGGGATATGCACACGGATTTATAACAGAGAATTTTCTTAAAGAACATATAACCGACTTTCAAAGGAATATTTACCTGTGCGGGCCGCCACCAATGATGGAGGCAGTTGAAAAGATTCTGTCNGATTTAAATGTTGATCAGAAACTGATTATAAAGGAAGCTGTTTAATCGTCTTCTCACTTAAAAGTAAAGGACGCTTTCATGATCAAATTCCCACGGGGGAAACTGACCGCCTGAAACCGTGGTTTTCCAATCAACAGCAGATAAGTCGAATCTGTCCAGGGTGGTCAGTTTGCCGGAATGCACCATCTGTATAATCCACATGTAAAATTGTGAATTAATTGTTTATTCTGAATATTAGGAAGGTTAACTTTAACAATACTAAAATTCAGTTAATATGAAATCTTTGATCTTCTTTCTGATAGTCTGTCTATCNTCTTTTTGCAAACTTGCGGTTGCTCAACCTGTTGCTCCAGGCCAGGGAAACAAAGCAGACAGTTTAATGAATGAGGGTAATATACCTGAAGCTATTGCAGAATATAAAAGGTTATATTTCCTTAACCCCGGAGATAAGAGGATTGTTTATAACTATGCCTGTGCTCTTTCAGTCGACAATTCGGTAATAAAGAAGTTTGATAGTTGCTTTAAGTATCTGAACATTGCCGTTGAACTTGATACATCAGTTGCTGCACTGACAGATCCTGATCTGATCCCGGCCAGGGAAGACAAAGAATGGGCTGTTTTNGAGAAAAGACTTATTTCTATGTTAAACACAAAATACAATAGTCCTTATAAAGATATTGAATATGCCAGGGCACTTTGGAGACTTGGAGCAAATGACCAGGCATATTTCAATGAAATTGGTATTGCTTTCAGAAAATTTGGNATGAGATCCTCAGTCGCATCAGCCTTATGGAGATTAAAATTCATGATTCAGGAGAAAAGCCAGAAAGAGCTGGAGCAGCTCGTTGCGGCAAAAGGATGGCCCAAAATCGGAGATGTTGGAAGTGAAGCTGCTATGGCTGCTTATCTNGTAGCAATGCATACAAACGATGGCAGTCAGAAGAAATATTTACCAATGATCAGGCAAAAATGTGAAGAAAAAGAACTTCCATGGCAGAGATATGCCAATATTTATGACAGGTGCCTTTTTAATGAAAACAAGCCTCAGAAGTACGGGACACATACAAGATTTAATGAACAAACCAGATCAGAAGAACTCTATCCGCTCGAAAATGAAACAAAAGTTGATGAATGGAGGAAAGAACTTGGATTAGAACCATTGGCAGAATATCTGGCACGATTCAATATAAAATTCCAACCAAAACAGGATTAAACTTTTATAAGCATCGGTAATCATTATCATAAATTATACTATAGTGATAGATTACTCGCTTACGCCCTGAATGTCATAATCTCAGGNGATTCATGGAACATAATCAGAGTGCANTGAGGTTGTCACAAAAGTCCTCTGTNGGCCTCTGTGGATACTTTGTGGGCTCTGTGTAAGTTTTGATAAACATATATTACACAGAGAGACACTGAGCGTGTTCTGATAACATTACCCCGATAGGTCCGCCTTCATTTCTTATTCCGGCTTTTTCAAGTGCAGGGAACAGGAAGTCTTCCTCNCTCCCTGTGAATCCCAGCTGTTAATAATTTAACAATAGTTCGTTGATGATAAGAAGCAGGAAATTAAATACTTTTAGGAAAGTAAAACAGGACGATGTTTAAGATACAGAAATATGAAGGATTGGTTGCGGCACCATTTACTCCCATGGATAAAGCAGGTAATATCAATTATGATCTGATAAGGCCGTACTATGAATTTCTGGAAAAAAGAGGCGTAAGGGGTGCATTTATAAATGGAACGACAGGAGAAGGAGCCTCACTTACACAAATCGAAAAACGCCTTCAGGCTGAAAAATGGGCCGAATGTTATAAATCGGGAGGCAAGGTCAGAATTATAAATCTTGTCGGGGGAACATCATACCGGGAGTGCATAGAAAATGCTGTTTTTTCGTATGAAACAGGTGTTTCGGCAATAGCAATAGTGGCTCCCTATTATTTTAAACCGGCCGATGCCGGCCAGCTTGCCGATTTTTGCATAAGAATAGGTGAATCCGTTCCTGAAATACCTGTCTATTTTTATCATATACCGGCTCTTACAAATGTCAGTATGCCTATGATAAGTTTCCTGGAGAACATATCAGCAAACCTGAGAAATTTTGCAGGAATTAAATATACACATGAAGATTTTACGGATTTTCAGCACTGCCTGAATTACAATAACAGGTCATTTGATCTTCTGTGGGGCAGNGATGCGTCACTTTTTTCAGCACTTTCGCTCGGATGTCGTGGTGCAGTTGGAAGCACATACAATTATGCAGCTCCCCTTTACCTCGATCTGATAAAAGCATTTGACAATGGCAATCCGGATGAAGCACAACGTCTTCAGCTGTTATCCGTTAAAATTGTAAGTCTTCTTGAAAAATACGGNGGTATTGCTACGGGCAAAGCCTTTATGAAATATGTTGGTCTCGATTGCGGTGAATTCAGATCGCCCGTTAAGAATATGAGCGATTATATGTATTCAGAATTTATCAAAGATGTCAGGGCCNTGAATATGGATAACTACCTCCCTAAATTCTGACAACAATTCAATATTAAACAATTCCAGGCGCTATAAGCTTATGATTTCTTACATTTACTTTTCTCCTGAGAGATAAGTAATTAAATACCAGTGGTTAAATTCCGGCAAGCGGAATGTTGTAAATACTTCAGGCTAATTCAGATATTCTGTAATCCGTCAGTTTTTATTGATTCTGAACAGGGCTTATGGATAAGGGAACGACGTTGCTGACAGGCTTCGTGCTTTTAAGATACTGAAAAATGGCTTTTATATCATCATTGCTGATGCCTGTAAAATTTGNCCACGGCATAGGTGGCAAAAGCATCCGAGAAGCTTCCAGCCCCTTATACCTGCCCTCTTTCAAAGCGCGCCGGAAATTTTCTTCCGTCCAGTTTCCAATACCTGTCTGATCGGATGTGAGGTTTGCAGCAAAAGAGACACCCCATGGCCCGGCTGCAGCAGTAAGGTCTGCATCGAACAGAATCCATCCTTTCTTGATAAGTTCAGGATCCACTTTCTTAAAAGGACGTAAGGCAGGATAACCTGACAACATCAAATCTGGTACGACTTCCGGGCCCTGAGGTCCCAATTCCTTTGGGGAGTGACAATCATTGCAGCCCATAATTGTAACAAAGTAATTACCCTTCTCAATAAGCTGCGTAACTGAGAGTTCAGTATTTTCAGCTATCGCTGTTTTTGAACTGTTCCTGCACCCTGTCAGCAACAGGATAAAAGCACCCAGTGACATTACTGAAAACCATAAAGCTTTTTTCATAGATCTTTCTGATTAATTGTACGTTGGTAATAGTTTGAAGAATCCATATTGAAATTTAAAAAATTTCTGAAAATAAATAAAAGGTTTTAACAAACTATTTTACTGTTCCTGTAAGAATTAATCTATTGTATGCACATTGCAAAAATCGGTAACTCAATCATCTCTCTCAGGTACATTTTGACCATCCACGACCGGAGTTAAATCTATGAATTATAGATAAATATAAAATTGTCAATCCCTCTGGCGGACTGTGGTCAATACTGCCAGATNATGAACTTCTTTTACCGATTCAGAAGTAGGGCTGAAAATATTTGTCATAAATTTGAAAATGCGTAAACGGGTTTATGCCTACCTTTAAGAGGCAGACTGTTATAGGACTATACATATAACTATATTTAGTTGTTTGCCACTATAAAAAGCTCCGATGGAAAGAAGTATACAGCTTATTATTGGATTACTATTTATATTGGGAATAAACAATCCTTCATATTCTTGCATAAAAGGTTTTTCTGATGAGGGAGATAATACTATTGTGCAGGATACCTTATCTTTAAAGAAAGCCAGGCTGGCAGGTGTAATCTCGGGGGCTTCAGCCCTTTACATTGGATCTATGGCTTATTTACAGTATGTTTGGTACAAAGATCACGAAAGAGTGCCATTTGAATTTTATAATGATCTTGGCGGATACAATCAAATTGACAAGTTTGGTCATATTTATGGTTCTTATTTGGAAAGTTATATCGGATTTCATTCTTTTCTTTGGGCCGGCGTTTCAAGAAAAAAGGCAGTTATTTATGGCGGAAGCCTGGGTTTTATTATGCAACTACCTATTGAAATATGGGATGGAATGTATGAAGGTTGGGGATTTTCCTGGAGTGATACAGGAGCTAATGCTTTAGGTTCATTACTGGTCATCGGGCAGGAACTGGCATTTAAGGAACAAATCATAAAGTACAAGTTTACTTTTCGTCCTTCCCCTTACGCAGGTCAGGCAAATGGTTATTTAGGAAACGGCTTTAATCAATTATTTTACGACTACAACGGACATACTTACTGGTTGAGTGCTGGCATTAACCAGGTTATAAAAAATAAAATAATTCCTGACTGGGTCAATTTTGCTGTTGGTTACAGTGCAGGAGGGATGTTTGGGGAATTTGAAAACAAAACTCAATATAAAGGGGTGACAATTCCTGCAACAGAACGGTATCGGCAATTTTTATTTTCTTTGGATATTGACTTCTGTAAAATACCTGCCCGGAACAAGAATCTCAAACGATTATTTAACAGTTTGTTTATGATTAAGGTCCCTTTTCCAGCTGTTGAAATAAATACGAAAGGCCAATTCAGATTTTATCCTCTTTATTACTAATATTTTAAATGTTATAAATTTATTTTAGAATGGTGGTGTTGCACTCTTTCTTGTATTTGATTGACCCGCATTGAAATATTTCTGAAATTTGATATTAAAAAAAATTAAAAATGGAGGTTTTGATATGAACACGCTTTTTCTTGTTTACCTTATTGTCGAAGCAATATTTGGTGTCGGCTTCCTCTTTGTTCCTGGTCTTATGATGGATCCTATGGGCGTTACCCTGGATGCAACATCAACAACCTTTGCCAGGTTGTTTGGTACACTGCTGATAAGCATCCCTGTTCTGTTGTATTTCGCACGCAAATCATCAAGTACAGAATTTAAGAGAGGAGTAATATATTGCTGTTTCATCTACCTGCTTTTAAGTACTGTTGTTCTTCTTATTACGCAAATAAAAGGCCTGATGAATACCATGGGCTGGAGTATTGTCATCCTGCATCTGGGGTTTATGCTATGGTTCGGTTATTATCTGATAAACCAGGTTAAGACGGATTCTGACAGATAACTTAAATAAATCTCCCACTGAGTATTATTTTCTTTCAGGGTTCCTGGTGAAGGTTACAAACCAGGAAATTCTATTGTTTTCGGTCTTAGTCTCATGTAACCTGATGCATTGAGTAAGATCCTTTCTTCCCTTACCATTTCAAAAGAAAGTCTTAGAACATTTGCAAAAGCCGGAAGCCTTGACCACTTTCAGCCGGTCTTAAGTTCAAAAATATAATCCACATGATAACAGTTATTTACAACTGGCGGGAGGAGGTCAATTAACTCCGGTGGAGAGTGGTAAGGTCCCCCGGCTCATGCACATTATCTCTTTATAAGCTTATGCCCTATTTTTTTCATTACCTGTTCCCTGAAACTTTTACCCAAAGGGAGCCTTGCAAAACTGGTTATGATTTCGTCCCCATCAATAGTTTTAATTGCAGCCACGGCGACCATATAAGATTTGTGAATACGCATAAAATGCTGTTCTGGTAAGTGTTTGTTGATGCTTGAGAATGTAATGTATGTAATATATTTTTTTTGGTGGGTATGGACAATCACATAGTTAGCCATTGCTTCGATATAAATGACATCAGATATAAGGATCTTTTCAATTTTCCCGTTGCATTTAATAAAAAAGAATTCATTTGTGATATTAGGGTTGTTAGTTTTTGACTTAAGATAACTCTGTGCCTTTTCTGCTGATTTCAGGAATCGGGCAAAAGATATCGGCTTAAGAAGGTAATC
>JGI20214J51088_10002103_pt1 | contig 13453 bp, 12 predicted proteins | sample WetSurMetagenome_FD_51088 | JGI IMG/M metagenome (IMG submission 51088)
AGGTTAATAAAACCAGCTATTACCTTGTATTGGCAGGAGCTATCCTTTTCTTAATCTCCGATACAGCAATTGCCGTGAGCAGGTTCCACCACCACTTTCATGGATCATCACTCTTCATTATGACAACCTATATGGCTGCGCAGTTGCTTATTGTTTCAGGATATATAGCCGGTACAAAAGCTAAATTAAGTTAGGGAATTCGCATGCTGCAATTGGTATGATATGAAATTATGACCTGTACTTCTTCTGAAGCTCGACCATCGCTTTTTTAAAGTCTGGAAAGTTAACCCACAGTTCTTTATCGCATTTGGGAAGATTGTCGCACTGGATGCAGGCATCGATTTTCTTATCGATAACGCACTGCCGGACGGCACATGCCTTAACCATGAGGCTCAGAGGCTTGTCGCCTGCTGATTTGCATCCGTAGCAGAAGACTTTATCTGCATCGAAGTCGATGCCGAATTTCTTTTTGAACTCAAATTGTTCATAGGCTTTCTTCTTGAGTTCAAGGTTGTTTTCGAGGGTCCCTTTCTTAAGTGCACAATTGGCAGGACATTTGTACCCGCAATATTCAAGTGTTTTTGGATCAGGCTTCACATCCTGGATACCTGCAAAAACACCAGGTGCATAAGCTAATGCACAGCCTGCCATACCTGCCTTAAAGCAGGTATTCATAAAGTTACGACGATTAATTTCCTTTTTCATGGCAAAAAAAGTTTGGTTTAAATCAAAGTTATGATGAATAAACAATAAATCAAAAAGAGAATTTATGATTGGTACGAACCGGTATACCGGTAGCGGTAATGGGCAATTAAATAGCAACCGTCAGTTTTTAATAGGGAAATAGATGCCAATGGCATAAGTAAGCATTACATCAACTGGCTCAACATTGGTTGGCCATGCAGGACCTCTTTCGAGTACATAACCGAACCCTATCTGTGCTGAAAGAATTTTCCGGGCTCTGAATACATAGGAGGGCCCAAGAAGGGATTGGGTATACGTGTCTCCCACACCCTGGTGCCAGTACTGGAGAGAGACGAAAGAACTTCTGATATCGGGTTTGAAATGCATGTTCAGGGAAGCTCCGAAGCTGACAATTCCTGCACCCAGCTGTATTCCCACCTTTCTGCCGACCAGGAATTCCCAGTCAAGACCTACAAGTCCTCCTCCACCTTCAAGTATCCCAACAGTTGCAGCCTGTCTGGGTTCCTGCAAAGCAGGGTATTGAGGAAGCTGAGGGTTTACGGCAATTTGTTTTGCATACTGTATTTCCTTTACCTGCGACTGGTCGATACTATATCGGGTGATATCCCTTCCGATACCGTAATAAACCTTTCCGCCGGAAACTTCCAAAACAGTGCAATAAATCCTGCTGCCGGTTAATGTTGTGATAACATCCTGCGCATAAGACAATAAGCCTGAAAGCAGGAACATAAGAATCAAAATAATGCGTTTCATGGCGGTAATTTTATATATGATCAACGAATATAATAAATGATTTAAACAAAATAAAGCAGATTTATCACAGATGCCTTAATATCAGATTTAACTAATTATCTGAAAAACAACAATGCTTATTTATATCAGGAAAATAATATCGTATGGATTTGCCAGTTTGTTTCAGGTATCTGCAGGAATCACTATCGTGGAATATCCAGGCAAGTGATCACTTTGAGGTTTTTTCAGGCCTACTGTACTTTTGAAATCAAACAGTTCAATATGCCTTGATAGCAGCCAGGAACTCCATATCCAAATAATAACTTTCGGGATTAATGCGGTCGATATAGACATCTATTGTTTTCCTGCCGTTAAGATATGGCGTAGGATCCTGCCAGATCTGATCAATGTTATGCTTATATTCCTTACCGGTAATCGGATCAGTCCACCTGCACCTGATAACCCAGGGATGCTTTTCCAGTATGGTAATAGTAAAGTCCGTTTCTACAGAAGTTATTTCCGCCTCAACTTTTCTTCCTGAAGCCTTGCTTTCATCCGATAATTTCTTCTTTGCCTTTTCCTTTCTTGTCGAATAAATGGTCAGCGCCAGAAGAAAGACTCCAGAGATAAAAGTAATCCTGCCTCCAATCCTTCCGTCATGAAGCCTTACTTTATCAGGACTGTCGGCAACATAAAAAACTTTGAACTTAGCGCCTTCATAGTATCTGTGCTTGCCCGGCTGATTTGCCTTATACGTTCTGACTACCCCATCGTTGGTTGTATAAGTGACAAAGTAATATGATACGTTACGGGATGTCACCACACCGCTGGTTAACTTGCATTTCTTCTGAAATGCCGATGCTTCGAAATATATTCCTATTCCGACTATTATTATAACCAGACTGGTTACAAGGAAAACTGTGCTGCCTTTGTTCATATTAAAAATTCAATGGTTAAAAGAGCTTGAAGCTTGTTGAGATAAGTGGATATACATTGAGATAAATTGAAATATATTGTTGTATAAGCGTAATGATATTCTTAAACCCACCCATATCCTCTCCTCCCTATTTCTCCCTTTTTTCAACCTCTTTCAACCTCTTTCAACCTCTTTGTACCCTTTACAACCCCTTACTGATATTCCATATCCAGTTTATTAAAACAAGGACTATGAGAGGAATGGCAACATATGGTCGTCTGATAATATTTTCCATGCGCCGGTAGCCTTCAAGAAGGGTTTTGCGGCGGGTGGTAATATCGTAAATGAGCCAAAGCGGGGTGATCACCATTATGAGAGCTACAATGGTGCCAAGGGGGTTTATTGATACAGATCCGATAAAATCGCCCCTGAATAGGGCAAGTATAGCCCTTGTCGATCCGCATGAAGGGCAGGGTAGATTTGTAACGCTTTTGAACAGACAAACCCCGGGAGAATGATCATCTCCCAGGGGATTGGTTGCCAGTTCATAAAAAAGCCATATATACCCTGCTAACAGGGCCACCGACAAGAGAGCATAAAGCTTTCCGCGGCTGATTTCCATATTCTAGAGTACCTGAAGAAGCTTTACAAAATTCTTCTGTCTTGTTACGCCCATAATCAGGAACCAGTCAATGATTGCCCAAATCCCAAGGCCACCGCAGGTGAGGAGTTTTCCTACTCCAAGGCCAGTGTCCCCGATAATGAACCTGTCAACTCCCAAAGAACCGAAGAAGATTGAAAGGATAAGGAGTAGTGTCGGATCCTTAAACTGAAGGGTCTGAACCATTGTCCATTTTGACTCGTCAGCAGCAAGAAGCTTCTCCTTTATCTGGAGTACCTGGTGACTTTCAAAGAATTTTCCATTCGACATTACCCACATGTCAACTTTTTGTGCATCCATCGTAATTAGTATTAAAGGTTAGTAATCTTTAAGGTCTATGCAATATAGTAAAAAATCTTGCAATCTTGCAATTCTGTAATCATGCAATCTTATTTCTGACTGATTTTATGCGATTTATGTGAGCTGCCTGGCATTTTGAAGCTTTCTTTTTAACCGCAAAGAGCGCAATGGCACATCGCTTTTCTGCTAATTGCACGATTGCACGATCTTTCTTACTTTAGTCGTACCATGGAACAGTACTTACGGAAACTGATTGAAGGCGGTGAAGGTCAGAAACTCGACTTCAAGTACTGCATATCCGACAGCAGGAAGATAGCTCGTACGCTGTCGGCATTCTCCAACAGCGACGGTGGGAGACTTCTGATAGGGATNAGGGATAATGGAAGCATTGCCGGTATCAGGACCGATGAAGAGATTTACATGGTCGATACTGCTGTTCACTTGTATTGCCGACCGGAAATAACTTACTCTATAAAGCAGCATACCATCGGGGGCAAGGTCATCATAGAGGTTGAAGTTGAAAAAGGAACAAAGCGGCCATATCAGGCAAAGGACGAAGATGGAAGATGGATATCCTACTTCAGGCATGGCGACCAGAATCTGGAAGCCAACAGAGTAATCAGGCAGGTATGGCGGAAGGAAGGGAGGAAATCGGGCATCATAGTCAGGTTTGGCAAGGCTGAACAACTTTTAATGGAGCATTTGGCAAAGGAAGGCTCCCTATCATTGTCGCGATTCAGAAAACTTGCCCATATCTCTCCATATAAGGCAGAAGCCATCCTGTCGAACCTTATTGTAATGGGAACAATCCAAATGAAGAATACAACCTCAGGATTCGTTTATGAACTGACCGACAAAACCTGAATTATACCAGGTAAATATTCCTCAAACCTCTGAAGTCCTGCGGTTCCCGCAGAGCGGGATTTCGGCTTCGCCTCAACTGGCAGNCCTGCAGGTTTTACTCCTGTCNAATTACTTTTATCTTGTGNCTTTTATCTTTTCCCTTTTNNCTTTTTACTTTTTNCTTTTTACTTTTTACTTTTTACTTTTTACTTTTTACTTTTATTCATGCCACTTCGACCTGTCAGGAGGAACGGGTGAAACAACTGGTTTCACAGGGTTTTCCTTCAACTGCTGCATCAGAACCTCAACAGCCTTTTCGATACAGGGATCCTCTCCCTTTACAAGCTGCTCAGGACGATCAACAACCTGAATATCAGGAGCAACACCAATTCCCTCTATAATCCATCCTGCATCCTTGTCGAAAACGCCGAAACGGGGAACTGCGATATAGCCTCCATCAACAAGTCCGGCATTCCCGGAGATACCTACAAGGCCTCCCCAGGTACGGGTTCCGATGAGTTTGCCAAGGCCAAGCTTTCTGAAGAAATATGGGAAAGCATCTCCTCCCGATGATGAATATCCGTTTATAAGCATAACCTTCGGGCCATCATGAGAAACTCCCGGTGCCTTTGAAGGCTCAAGACCGTTCTGGTGCCAGTATACGAGTGTCTTCCTGTTCAGAAGGTCTATCATCCTGTCGGGGATAAAGCCCCCTCCGTTATACCTGTCGTCAATGATAAGCGCATCCTTGTCGAAATAGTCATACATACCGTGGAAAAGCTCACGGTTGCCTTCCTGCGAGGTGTTCGGCACATAGATATAACCTATTTTGCCGCCTGAAAGCTTATCAACCATTGCACGCCTTTCGTTTACCCAGCCAAATGCCATGAGTCCGAGCTCACTGTCGACCGGCTTGATCAAAGAGGTTCTGGCACCTTCACCGGTAGGCTTGCTGCTCACTTTTATCTCGACGCTCCTGCCAGCCTTGTTCTCAAGAAAAAGGTATGGGTTATCAGCTGTAGTGACTTCTTTACCATCGATGCTGATCAGATAGTCTCCCTCCTTTACATCAACACCCTGTTCAGTAAGTGGCGACCTGAGAGCCTGGTTCCAGTTCTGTCCTTCAAAGATCTTGCTTATTTTATATCGGCCTCCTGTCAGGTCAGTAGCAAGCTGAGCGCCCAGCAGACCGTTATCTACTCTCTTAACCCTTTCAAAATCGCCCCAGCTTACATAGCTGTGTCCGGTGCTGGTTTCTGCGGTCATTTCGCAAAGGATATAATCAAGGTCAGCCCTGTGACCAACATATGGAAGAAGCGCAGCATATCGTTCCTTCACAGCGGGCCAGTTAACACCGTGCATATTATCGACATAGTAGAAATCGCGGTAAATCCGCCAGCCGTCAGTGTAGATTTCAGTCCATTCCTTCATCGGATCGATCTTCATTTCGAGTCCGCTCAGGTTAAGTTTCCCTGCTCCCGCTTTCTGCCCCGGATTCAGTTTGATGATGCCGTAGTCGCCACCCGATGAATACAATGCCATCTTTCCGTCAGCCGAAAGACTTACACCCCCTACCCTGTCTAGTATCTCTTCACTCTTCTCATCTTCAATATTATATTTCATAAGCTTACCACCGGTGGTATATATCAGACCGCCTTCAGTTGCCCCTACAATATTATAATCGCCTGCTGCTCCCGGCAGTGCGACAACCCTCTGGTTGATTCCGCTGAAGTCTATTTCCACTTTCACATCNTTGCTTTCCGTGGTTTTTTCTGAAACTGCAACCTTGCCCTTTTTGTTCTTTTCCTGGCTTTCAGCGACAGGTGCTTTTTTCTCTTCTTTCACCGGCTCAATATCATTCTTCTCCTTAAATATCTTTGGACTCTTTGTTGTCAGTGACAAAACATACAATCGGGCAGCCCTGTTGTAGAGGTAGTCGAATTCAAAGCTTGAAAAGTCGAGATTAAAATCACGCAATGAGGTAAAGAAGATATAGTTACCGTCGAGACTGAATACCGGGTTAAAATCTGAATATAGACCGTCGGTTATCCTGGTTTTCTTCGCTGTGGCTATTTCATAAACCCACAGGGCTGCATTGTTGTTGCTGCACTCCTTATGATATGCAATCCATTTTGAATCGGGAGAGAAGCTGTAACTCCTTATCTCTTCCTTTGAGGCATGGTCGACATCTGTTACCTTACCCGTTGCTGCTTCAACAAGTTTAAGCTTAAGCGTCCGGTCAGAGAAAAGGAGGTACTTACTGTCGGGTGACCATGTTGCCTCATATTTCCAGGCGGATGAATTGAAGGTAACCTGCCGTGGCCTGGCGNCATCCTTATTCTCGAGCAGATAAAGCTCATATTCGCCGGTCTGGTCGGAATAATAGGAAATGTATTTCCCATCGGGCGACCATGCAGGGTATATTTCCCTTACACCCTGGGTCTCAGTAAGATTAAAGGTCCTGCCATTCTCAGCAGGTACAGAGAAGATATCGCCCCTGGCATCGAATAGTGCCCTTTTTCCAGTTGGTGAAATATTGAAGCTGTTTATATTATCACTTACGTTTTTGAAATACGGGATAAGGTTCGGATTGTCAAAGTCGATGTTTACGCTGATCTTGTCGCATTTTCCAGACTGCAGGTTAAGCTTATATAGATAGCCGCCGTTTTCAAAAACAAGTTGATCACCATTTCCTGATGGCCACATTACATCAAAATCGGTGAAATGTGTAATCTGTCTGGTCTCTTTTGAAATGGTATTGTACTGCCAGATATTTAGTTTGAGGTCCCTGTCGGATGAGAAGAAAATATTGTCACCCGACCAGGTAGGAAGCTGGTCTGTACCATCGAAGTTGGTGATCTGTTCAGAGGTATTGGCCTTTATATCATAGATCCACAGGTCCGTTGCTCTGCCACCCTTGTATCTTTTCCAGTTGCGGAATTCGCGATCAACTGGTGTGAAGCATATCTTCGATGCATCGGGAGAAAGCACTGCNAAGCCTCCGTTGATAATCGGCAGAGGCTGCTCGAGACCTCCACTGAGGCTGACGAGAAAATACCTTCCGTTTCGTTCCTCAAAAGGAGTCCTGTTTGCCCTTATCAGTATCTGCTTGCTGTCGGGTGTCCAGTCCAGAACTACATTGTCCCAGCCTCCTCTTGGCGGCATTTCGCCAACAGGATTATACCAGGTAAGCTGTCGTGGTGTTCCCCCGTTGGAGGGGATCACGAATATCTGCCGGCTGCCTGAATATTCGCCTGAGAATGCAATCCACTGGCCGTCGGGAGAGATCTTTGGGAAAAGTTCCATTCCGGGATGTGAGGTCAGACGCCTTGCTTCACCTCCTTCGGTGCTGACTGTCCAGATGTCGCCTGCATAAACAAACGCTACAAGGTTTTTATTGATATCGGGAAATCTCAACAGTCTGGCATCATTTACAGAAAAAGCACTGTATGAAAGTGCCAGCGTAAATAATATCGCTGCAAATCGCTTGATAAGTGTATTCATGGTTTCAGTTTAGAGTTATAGCAAATGTAGGAAAATGTTCAGCTTGTTATCACCGTTAAAATAAGGCGAAGAAAAGAATGCTATTCAGTGAAATTTATCCCGAACTGAGCGGTTATCTCACCGAATTTATCGAGGGTGTTTTTCTCCTTCATCCTGTCGTGGATTACGGTAATCAGACTCTGTGTATCCTTTGTGAATTCCGAGTCGGAACCAAGGTACATCTTATGTGTATAGCAGGCATACTTGAGAGCAGTCTCATATTCTCCCTGCAGGAAAAAAACCCTGGCTTTACCATAGTACCCCTCCGGATTTGCAGGATACAGGTTAATCATTTTTGTAAGCAGGTCAAGCGATTCATCATATTTTTTCATCTCAAGATAAACCGATGACAGGTTCTGCAATGCATAAGTCCCATAGGGGTAGATCATCAGGGACTTTTCGAGGTTTTTTACGGCTTTCTTATTGTCACCCATCCTCCTGAATGTAAGTCCCAGATCGTCATATGCATAAACGAACTTATCATCTTCCTTGATGGCTTTTGCATATTGTCTTACGGCCTCCTTATAATTTTCATCCTTAAAAGCCTTATCACCGGCGCTAAAGTATTCATTAGCCTGTTCCGATTCTGACATCTTATAATACTTAGCCTCCTCATCACTTAAAATAATTGCCTTGATTTTTGGGCAGTAGATTCCAATCTGCTCCATCACTGCCGTAACTGTTTTTTCAATTGTATCGGAAGGAGTGAAAGTATCATCGCTATCATCATCTTCTTCCGAATTAAATACGAACTCCAGGGCTTCGGGGAGGCATCTGTCGAGCTTCGCATTCAGGGAATCCATATTTTCAATAGTGTCAAGGCAGGCACAAATCTGATTTGAGATACGTTCCACAACATCCTGTGCTTTAAGTGCAGGGAACAACAGGAAAACAGTGAAAACAAGAATGGTACGCTTCATAAGTACAAAGATAAAAGACAAAAGTTACAAGATAAAAGAAAGAAGGAAAAAGTAAAAAGTAAAAAGGAAAAAGTAAAAAGGAAAGAGCAGAAAGTAAAAGTTTGCCTGGAGTTTTACTCCATTTTGAGCCTGACAACATAAATATCATTTTCCCCTGAAATATTACTGAAGATCGATGCTCCTGTAAGTCCGACATGGATTATATTTCCCTGGCGGTCTATTGAGACATCCTTTCCGGATGTACCGAGGCCGTTACCGGTGGCGATGAACCTTCTCTCCCATTTAAGGCGGCCGTCGCTGCCGTACATACGTATGAATGCTGATCCGGGAGGAAGGCTTATAAGACCACTTGTTACTATGCATGAAGGGTCGCCCGGCTGAATATCCACGCTCCTAGCTCCGTCATGAAGCTTTGTCCCGAACTGATTGTTCCAGATTATCCTTCCTTCATTGTCCATCTTCAACAGGAATGCATCCCCTTCTCCAATCTGTGATGCTCCGAAATTGCCTGAAGTATTGCCGGCAAGGTATATATCTGATGCTGGATCCACCTTAATATCCATAGGAATGTCGAATCCGTCAGTGCCAGCCTGATATGCTTTTAGCAATTCACCGTTTGGGGCAAATTTCGAGACAAAGCAATCTATCATTCCAAANCTTTGGGCTCCCATTTCTCCCCAGGTTGTTCCGGAAACATATATACTGCCTCCATTACTTGATGTTACAGAGTATCCCATATCAGGTGCAGGTGTTCCAAATTGCTTTATATAAACCTTTCTGCCGCGATCATCAAGCTTAATAAGGAAGGCATCGCCACTGCCGGATCCTCTTGAACCCAGCTTCCCGCTGGTCATTCCTGTAACGTAAATAAACCCATTGTTATCGGTACAAATCCCTTTCGCCATATCGGTGCTGTCTGTTCCGAACTGCTTGGTCCAAAGCAGCTTTCCATCCCGGTCATACTTAACGACAAAAGCATCCTCCTTTCCTTTATTTCCGGACGCAAGAGAGCCGGTGGTAAAACCTGTGATGTATACAGACCCTGATTTGTCAATTGCAGACCACTGGATATCCTCGTCGCCTTCAGTTCCAAATTGCCTTTTCCANAGCATATTCCCGGTGCTGTCATATTTTACCAGNAAACCATCATTCAGACCCGAATTTTTATTCTCAATTACACCTGTCGTTTTACCAGCGACATAAATATTTCCTTCAGAATCGACTACATGGTTCAGGACATACTGGTCCTTGTCGGAGCCAAACTGCCTGCCCCAGACAAAACTGACCTGTGCCTGTAATGAAACGGTTATCAGGAATAATGACAGAAAGAGAAATATTGCTTTAAGGGGATTTGAATAGTTCATTTTTCAGGGACATTTGAGATTCCTAATATACAGAAATCCCTCCGCAAAAACCGTGCAATGAACTTATTATTTCCTGCCTTCAGCAATTCCCTTGTACAGGGATCTTGTTTCAGCGGGATTTGCACCATTTAAATAATATATTGCCTTAGGAGTCTTAATTTTAATAAACGGCGCTGAAGCATTGCTGACAAAAAGTATCGCATCTGACCCATCCTCAAGACGGAAATGGCCTTTGAGAACATTGCCTGCAGCATACCCGTTAGTTCTCATGCGGATTGATGGCATTGACACGAGAGTGTCGGCTTCAGAAATATCGCCGTATTGCAGTATTGTGCCATACATTCCTCCTACAGTCAGAGAAGCAGGGGAAATGGTGAACTTTGTTTCGTGATTTCCAAAAATTATCAGAGCCACTACTCCGAAAATGATCAGCGGAAAAGCCAGGGCAAATACATAATATTTCCTCTTTCCGGATGTCTCAAAATAAGATGATGCCTGCTGTTTTCCAATCCTCGATGCTACCTCTGCAGCAATCTCATCAGGCCTGTCTGTTCCAATCCTGACCCCTCCGGTATGGCTCTTGAATCTAAGCTCGATTGAATATGATCCCGATACGTTGAAAAGCCATCCTCCGCCGGTCATATGAATTCCAATTCCTGAAAGAAAGGAATTTTTCACAGGTGTGCAGCTCTGTATATCCGACAGCAGGTAGCTTTTACGGATAAAACCTGCTCCCAGACTGAAGGAGAGGTGAGTTTCATCAATAGTAATTGTAAGCTTATAGAAGGAGATTATTGTAAAAATGAAGGTTGCCAGTACAAAAATCAGAATTCCCAGCGGGAAAGGATCTTTGAAACCGGCAAGAAAGATTGCCGAAAGAACAAGGATAATAACAACAATCTGTATTATTAAAAGTGTCTTGCCGTACTGAACGTATTCTTTTTTCATGGATAAGAAAGTATTTACATGCTGTATAATAATTGGCCTGGTATTTTTTTGTTGGTGATGTTATGCTTACTTGTTAAGCTCCTTCATGGCTTATAGTCTTTTTTAGTTATCTTCTCCGCCTGACCCTCTCAAGACTGCTTCGCGATTTAGTCCTTTTGTTTCTCTGACCTCTTTTTAAAGAAATCGTCAAGATCCCTAATCCTTATACTTGGAATATTCTCCTTTTTGCAGAGTTTGAAAACTTCCTCAAGATATTGAGGGTTTATGGTGAAGTTCAGTCCCGATGCATCAATCTTGTGAGCATGCAGAACCAGTACTTCATTATTTTTCTTTGCTCTCTCAATACCCGATTGCAGGTTTTCGAGAGAGATCAAATTATTGCAATCGATTCCCATGGAGTGCACAACCGAGAACGAATCAGGTCTTGCAAATATATTATCGTAATTATCGATAGTGGTATTGTATTGGTTCCACATTGATTTTCGCAGGTATTTGAATTTACCAAGCATGTATTTATCGAGTGAATCAGGAGCCAGTGCATATGTATAAGCATATGATTCAATATTAAAACCCATGTCCTCGAGCAGTTTGATCTGGGAACCGGCTTCCCAGGCATAGAAAGCCGGCGCGTTCATTGTTACTACTGCCTGGCTTATTGTACTGATTCCATGGCAGGCGATTTCATGTCCATCACCTTTCAGTGTCTTCAGTCCTTTTTCCATTTCAGGATCTTCTTTGTCGCCTGGATTGACGAAGAAAGTAGCTTTGATATGATATTTTTCGAACAACTCCCTGTATCCGAGCCAGCTCTGTACTGACTGACCATCGAATGAGAAGACTATTCCGCCGCTTGTATTTGGCTTTGAACAGCCAGCGACCAAAAGAACAACAACTGATAAATATAATATCCTCTTCATTTTAATAATAGTTTGTGCAACTGAAACCGGTTTTCAGGATACCAAAATTATAAAATATGAAATCCCCAGCTAATAAAATTCTGTTAAAATTTACTGCCTTCCCACAGTGATAACTTCAGATGACTTCCCTCCGTGTTTGAACTATTTACCAGACAACTGCTCCGGAACTACAGCTCCAGAAAATATTCTTATGAATCCATGCGTTTCTGAGTCCATTGCAAAAAAATAAAAATTGGTACGCCTTTTGCATTTACCTTTACAGAACAACATTATTTAACACCCATCCCAATGAAAAAAATGATATTAACACCGGTTCTTGCAGCGATAATCGCAATGGGAACCACAGCATTAGCCCAGGAAAAACCAAAAGAATACCTTGGACTCCCCGGTGACAACCTGAACCTTTATGCAGTCATGGACCTCTTCCAGAAATCACCGACTCTCGAAGGTTTCGAAAAGAGCCTCAACGATGAGAGCACAAGAATAAATAACCTTGACCTCAACGGCGACAACGAAATCGATTACATTTCTGTAAACGACTTTGTAGACGGGAATACACATTCGATAGTCCTGAGAGACATTCTTGGGAAAGACCAGAGCCAGGATGTGGCAGTTTTAACGGTACAGAAGAACAATAACGGTTCCGTGTACATCCAGCTGATAGGCGATGAAGCGCTTTATGGGAAAAATTACATTATTGAACCCAATAATCAGAATGGAGGAGCCACTCCTAATCCGGGTTACCAGGGAAACGTAAATGTAACAAATGTTACAATTGTGAACGATTCGCCTTTCGACTGGAATGCATGGCCTCTGGTTACTTTTATGTACAGGTCCGACTATTCGGTATGGCACTCCAGATGGTACTGGGGTTACTACCCGGGATGGTGGCGTCCATGGAGACCATACTACTGGGATTTCTACTACGGCTATCATTATCACTACTTCCCGGGCTGGTATGCACATTATCGCCACTGGGACCGTTGCAGGTGGGACAGGTACAACGACTACTACTATACCGGTGTAAGGGCACATTCAATTGATGTCGAAAGAAGAATACATGAAGGAAGATACAACACAACATATTCCCGTCCTGCTGAAAGGATCAAGGGTGAAGATCTCTATATAAAGAACAACCCGGGCGTATCTGCCAGAAGGGAGTTCACCCGTGAATCAGTTAACCGCGAATCGGTAAACAGGCCACAGGTAAACAGAAGCAGCAACGAACGCGACATTCGCACAAATACCCAGTCTACCAGGGAGAGGACTTCAAATGTGTCGAGACAGAATACCAACAACAGCAACGACAGGGCAACTGTAAGGACTGAGACGCAGCGCTCAACCCGCGAACAGCCTGCAACCAGGGAAAGAAGCGAACGCTCCTACCAGGCCCCGTCTTCATCAAGGCAGAAATCTGAAACCGTTAGGGAATCCAGNTCTTCAGCCTCAAGAAGCCAGGTATCCAGGCCTTCCTCATCAAGGTCTGAGGGCAGAAGTTCTTCTTCAGGAAGTAAATCAGGAAAATCCAGCGAATCGAAAAGCAGTAAAAGCGAACGCAGGAAATAAGATTAAAAATAGTTAAGCATGTGAAACTGCTTTCAGTA
>JGI20214J51088_10002104_pt1 | contig 13445 bp, 5 predicted proteins | sample WetSurMetagenome_FD_51088 | JGI IMG/M metagenome (IMG submission 51088)
CGCTACAATTAACTTAGTACCAGTACCGCTAGTGATGAGATTCCCATAACCATTAGAAGTCTCAGGGTAGATATTCTGCGAACCTCCATAGTATTCAACCGTGCTGTTACTCCCCAGCGTATGAGTTTCAAAGTTTTGTGGCATGGTATTGTTGCCACCGAGTCTTAAAGTAGCCCCGTCTGCAACTGTTAACATACCGCCACTTGTTGACCGGTTACATGATAAAGAGCTTAAATCAAAAATCCCGGAATTAATAGTAAGGTCTCCATCAGGTATGATTGCATGGTCAAGAGTAAGTGTCTGCCCCGGAGTAAGTCCCACTGCAATGTTGTTTAACCCCGCACCATTAAGTTCGGTGGTAGTGGCCATGGAGTTACCCGAATATATTATACTATAGGCTCCTGATCCTTGAGGAGTTCCCGTCATGTAGCCACCACTGCGGTTGACAGAGGATATGCTTGACATTGAAAGATTAGTACCAGTTGCAAAAACTCCATTAACAATATTGACTGATCCGCCGCTGGAAATGGTGCGTGTGATATCGAGAGTAACAGTATTGCTTCCTGATGAGCCGCTATTGCTAATTGTAAGGCTTCCTGTGAGATTTGCAGGGAATCCCGTCCCAATATTCTGATTTACTGTTCCATCATATACGTAATTTGCTCCGGGATTAAATATTCTTGAAGTAGTCTGAATATTGCCTGCGGAACCTGATGTTGTAATACCGGAACCAGAAGTGATACCGAGGGTTGCTCCTGATGCTAATGTAAAAGTTCCTCCTCCGGTTATTGAAGTAGATGTGGCCGCCATTTGCAGGTATGAGCCGTTGTTTACAGTAAAATTGATTGTATTGTTCACAGTGCCTCCGGAGGTGTAATATTGTACACCAGTGCCTTTAAAGACTATGTTTCCACTGCCTGAAGTTGTAATTGTACCGTCGGTATGAGAAAAATTCCCTGAAACATTTAATGTTCCGATTGAGGATGAGTTGCTTCCCCCTGATGGATTTGACAGGTATAAAATGCCTCCCGTTATGTAACAGTTCCCCGTTACGTTTACCGTTCCGGTGCTATTATACGTATTCTCCAGAGTGATATAAAAAGTACCGGCACTTGAAAAATCACTCTCTATATTTAACGTCGGTGCGCCATTTGAATAGCTTCCAGCAAAACCACCTCCACTTTGAAGATTAAAATTCTTTTTTACTGTCATACTTCTGTTGGCGTATGAAGTAATGAGAAACCAACCTCCTGTCTGAGAAAAGTTGCCGCCTACTACCAGGTTGCCGGAAGCGCTTTCTCCCAAGCGGAGGTCGTGAGTTCCGCTGCCGGTTGATATAACATTAAAATTGCCCGCAATTGAGTTAAGAGTACCCGCCAAACTAATATAATCAGCGGTCTGATTCGGACAATTGTAGGTAAAATTACCGAAAGGCTGTGTTGCTGAAGAAATTGTTGGAGCTGTGGTTGTTATGCCTGTAATATTGCAGTTTGATGTAGTTGCCCAGGTAGAAATAGGGATGGCTCCACCATTCCTGTTATGAATATAGGTTCCGGTACTGCTGAAAACCAGGTTTCCGGTAGTTTTAATAATACCTGAACCACCTGTCAGTTCAAGAGTTCCGTTTACAACAAAATCATCTCCTGCCCCATTAGCTATTGTCATTGAACAGTTGTTCACTTTTACTTTCCCTCCGGAAGCAACTACTACCTGGTTAACTGTGACAGCACTGTTTATAGTTACTGTATTTCCGTTCTGAACTGTAATTGTTCCGCAGGTAGAATTAGGCGGTGCAGGGGCTGCTGTCCATACTGTATCATATAAGTATTCCCATGTGCCTGCATTTTCCCAGTTACCTGTAGTGACAGAATGATAATCATATACGCCAAGAGTTTTGGCTTTAATCTTTAAATGATAGTTATTGTCAGCCTCTACAGACTCATGTACATAGTGAGCCGAATCGGCGTTAATTATCAGGTAGTAATTTCCTGGATCTTCATTATTTATAGTAATATTTCCAGACAGGGTTGTGCTGTCGCCAACAGCTATAACCGGTGTACTGAACGCTCCCAGGTAAATATCAGTCTTATCGAGTGTTGTATCACTTGAAAGATAGCAGGCTGTAATTGATGTTGACAGAGTAGAAAGGGTTCCCTTGTTCTTTATTTTGAGACTTAGGGTGAAAGGAGTACCGGAATATACACTATCTGGAGCCGATGCTGAGGTTATTTTTAAATTTGGCTGCAAGGTGGGATATATGTTTATAACTGCACCAGCATCATAGCCTAATTGGTTTAACGGATAACTCGAGGAAGGTATACTGAACCAGCCATCATAACTGCCGCTCCATCCCCAGTTAAAATAAAACTGGTTTGACCCCTCGATATTTCTGTAGCCATAGCACACAAAAGAATGTCCTGTATATCCGGAACTGCTCTGACCCCTGTATTGGACAGGTCTTTCTCTACGTATCTGGTCGATTAAAATTGATTCCCAGGAAGAGGCGGTATAATCAGACTGGCGAATGTATCTGGCATTGCTGCTGTAATTAAAATATTCAGGAAGAGAGGTTGCTACATTATATGTATTGGCCCAGCTTCCACAATAGGCAAAATCCATATCCACACTAACTGCACAGTTGTATAAAAGTTTCGAAATAGCTAGATTAGGTGATGTTGGTTTATCAACCATACTTGCATAATCATAGTCAGATGTATGACTAATAAAACTAAAATTCCCGTAAGTTGTGTCACTTGCGTCACATTTAAAATTTGAGTTTGGGTTACTGGGGTCTGAATAAGAATGGCTACCGGTACCTGCTAATGGCAACTGATAATAGTATAAAATCTGACCCATTGCTGTTGCAACGCATCCGACCGGAACACGGTATCCGTATGATGATGAATTGCTGGGATGGGATCCGCCATTTGTAGCCGGAAAATAATAATTAAAATTTGCTGTCTGGTCCCATTGCGAAGTCAAATGCAATAACATTGTCTCCGAATCCCATGCTCCCTTGGATTGATAAGATCCCCACAACGCCTCGGCTGTGGTGTTTTCTGCCTTGGCTTTAAAAGACTGTTCCATCTCATCTACAAATGAGTTAAGCCACTCCATAAAGGTCTCATTCAACGCTGCTCTCTCAACGCTGTAAGATCCGTCAGGCACATAACCAAGAACAGGTGTGCTGTTATAACAGGCAGACATTATTATAAAACCATCATCAGGTTTATTATTGCCAGCATAGTCAATATTAAAAATATAGCAGAGGATAATATTGCCGGATTTCTTGGTGTCAGCCAGTGTTAATGTTAAATCAGCCTCTTTTATGCCTGAATATCTGGCATCAGTCTTAAGACAATAATTTTTTGCTACGGCTTTTACAGCCTCCAGATCAACAGAACCTCCTGTGCTTTGAGCGCTAACTACATTGAATGGGATAACAAATAATATTCCCGCAATTATATTTAGAAAGAGATTTTTCATAAAAGTGATGCCGCTTCTGGTTTTAACTGTTAAACTGTCTGAGAAGTATTCTTAATCAAATAGCTGAATTTCCAAGGTAAAATTATACAAACATTAAAAGATTGATCATGTACCATGGGTCTTTTTGACAAACATGCCTTTTGCTTACATGAAATATAGATAAGTGGGTCTGGATTTCTAATGATGATGCTTTTTGACCATTAAATATCTATTTTTACGTGTAATTTATCACAGATGGATTTCAAGCTCACATCAGATTTTCTGCCTACAGGCGATCAGCCTGAAGCAATCAGGCAGCTTATGCAGGGGATAAGGGCAGATGTGCCTTATCAGACACTGCTCGGTGTTACCGGATCAGGTAAAACATTCACTGTGGCAAATGTCATTTCACAGTTAAACAGACCTGTTCTGGTTCTAAGCCATAATAAGACCCTTGCAGCTCAGCTTTACGGAGAGTTCAAACAGTTTTTTCCTGAGAATGCCGTTGAATATTTTGTCTCATACTACGACTATTACCAGCCTGAGGCTTACCTGCCGGTAACAGATACATATATTGAAAAAGATCTCTCAATAAATGAAGAAATAGAGAAGCTGCGGCTTAGTGCAACATCGTCGTTGCTCTCCGGACGCCGTGATGTAATTGTTGTCTCTTCTGTCTCGTGTCTTTATGGCATAGGTAACCCGGAGGATTTTCACTCCAATACCGTACATATAAAAAGAGGGCAGATGATCTCGCGTAACGTTTTACTGCGTAAGCTTGTTGACAGTCTGTATGCACGTAATGAGATAGAATTTAAACACGGTACATTCAGGGTTAGGGGCGATACTATTGATATTTTCCCTGCGTATGCCGATATAGCGCTCCGTATTGCATTCTTTGGAGATGAAGTGGAGGAAATCTCAACATTTGATCCGGTCAATGGGATGAAGATCGAGGATTTTGGAGAGTATGTTATTTACCCTGCAAATATTTTTGTCACTACACGTGAACGCATTAACCAGGCAATAAGCCTCATACAGGACGATATGGTGCTGCAGGCTAAATTCTTCCGCGAGCACGGTCGCCACGAGGAGGCGAAAAGAATTGAACAACGTGTGCAGTATGACCTGGAGATGATTAAGGAACTGGGTTACTGCAGCGGTATTGAAAACTATTCGAGGTATTTTGACGGACGGCCGCCGGAGACAAGACCTTTCTGCCTGCTGGATTATTTTCCGAAGGATTTTTTAACTATTATAGATGAGAGTCATGTCACCGTTCCTCAGATACGTGCTATGTACGGAGGTGACCATTCGCGTAAGCAGACGCTGGTAGATTATGGATTCAGGCTCCCGTCTGCGCTTGATAACAGACCGTTGCGCATTGAAGAATTCGAGTCGCTGACGGGACAGACAATATTTATGAGCGCAACGCCGGCCGATTATGAACTAGAGAAGAGCGAAGGAGTTTATGTGGACCAGGTGATACGTCCCACTGGCCTTCTTGATCCTCCCATAGAAGTGCGCCCAAGCAAAAACCAGGTTGATGACCTCATGGAAGAGATCAGAAAAAGAACCGCTATTGGGGAGCGAACACTGGTAACAACCATGACGAAGCGGATGGCAGAAGAGCTTAATGCTTACCTGGGACGTTATGGGGTTAGATGCAGCTATATTCACTCTGATGTTGATACTCTTGAACGTGTTGAGATACTGGAGGGGCTACGAAACGGTTTATATGATGTGCTTGTTGGGGTTAACCTCCTGAGGGAAGGACTTGACCTGCCAGAGGTATCTCTGGTAGCAATACTTGATGCCGACAAAGAGGGATTCCTTCGTTCCGGAAGGGCACTTACGCAGACAGCAGGAAGGGCTGCACGTAACCTTAACGGACTGGTGGTGATGTATGCCGATAGAATAACCCGGTCTATGCAGGAGACCATTGATGAGACAAACCGTCGAAGGGCAAAACAGACAAAATATAACCAGCAGATGGGTATCACTCCAACCCAGATAGTAAAAAAGAGCGGCACTATGCTCAGTGGCCTGAGTAAACGGAGTGTGAGAGTAAACGCTTATGTTGAACCTGATGTTATAGATATAGCTGCAGACCCGGTAATGAAATACATGTCGCCGGACCAGATTGCTAAAACAATTCAGAAGACACAGAAAGCTATGGAAAAAGCTGCTTCGGCACTTGATTTTATCGAGGCAGCCAGGCTGAGAGATGAAATGGAAGCTCTGAAGAAATTAATAAAATAGCAGTCAGACAGATACTTGTAATGCCTTAAAAGATAAATTAGATGAAAATAAAGAAATTTATTTATGGATCTGCATTTTTAATCGGAACAGCATTGCTGGGAGGGTGTATATATTTAAATTCTCTGCTACCGATTATTACTGGTTATGCCGCAAAGAATCTCTGCTCTGATGTATTTGTTTCTGGCAGGGACCAGAAAGATGTTGAAGCAGTGGATCTTAACTTCTCTTTTATAAAGTACGCAAAAAATGATGTGGATACTGCTGACAGAAGCGTGACAAGCCGTTTCCTGTGGGGTAAGTCGGAAGCCATTTACAGGGACGGTTTTGGAGCAACACTGGTGAGGGGAACTACGGAAGAGGCCCTTCGTCAAAAGAAATTCCCTTTGAGTGTTGAACGTCAATATAATCAGGATACCATCCCATGGCCTATGGGAAATATTCTTCCTGATACAGCTCCATATATAGACAAACAGGCGCTTGAAAAGATAGCAACAAAACTTATAACAGATAACGGGTATACCGGAGATGCATTTGCATTTATGGTACTTCATAAGGGAATCCCGGTAGCAGAAGCATACAAGCCTCAATACAATAAGAACACGCGTTTTGTTAGCTGGTCAATGGCAAAAAGCTTTACAAATGCACTTGTAGGAATCCTTGTTGGAGAGGGGAAGCTTGATATTCACAGGCAGGCTGACATCGCTGAATGGAAGAATGATGAAAGGAGCAGGATCACTTTGAATGATCTTATGCAGATGCAAAGCGGACTAAAATGGAACGAAAACTATGGAAGTAAATCTGATGTAACACTGATGCTTCACTGCGAAAGCAATATGAGCCGCTATACGTTTGAGAAACCGATTGAGTTCCCGGCAGGAACACGCTGGTACTATTCCTCAGGCACAACCAATATTGTCAATTATATTATCCGTCAACAGTTTTCCTGTGATTCTGCTTATTATTCATTTGCCTTTAATGAATTTTTCAATAAGACTGGAATGACTGATGTGATTTTTGAAACTGACCCTGCCGGCACTTTCGTAGGCTCGTCATATTTGTATGCCACGGCAAGAGACTATGCCCGTTTCGGACTATTATACCTCAATGATGGGGTATTTAACGGAGAACGTATTCTCCCGGAGGGATGGGTATCCTATTCACGTTCAGAGGCATCTGACAGCAAAGGGGCTTATGGCTCTTTCTTCTGGCTCAACAAGGACAAGGGCCTTCCATCAGCACCTGAAGATATGTATATGTGTGTGGGACACGATGGGCAGCGGATATTTATCCTGCCCACACAGCAACTTGTTGTGGTTGTGCTTGGCTATTCTCCCACATCAAAAGGAGGCATGGACTTTAATTCACTGCTTAAGGACATTTTAAGTACTCTGCATACAAAAAGAGATTCGCCGTCTAATTTGCAATAGAATGATTTACAAGCTGTTCATCCCATTGAATCGTGTTCATCGGTGGAGGATCTTTTTTCATGATTTTTTCTACGAAATAGTCAACTATCCTGCGTTCTCCATACCTGCCTCCCCACTCGTGACGAAGGCCGGGAAGAGTCAGAAGATCGAATGTCTTGTTCGCTTTTATCAGAGCATCAACTACCTGATAGGTTGAGGCCGGGTCAACATTATCATCCATCTCACCAACGATGAGGAAGAGATCTCCCTGCAGTCTGTATGCATTATCAACATTAGAACTTTCTCCATATTCAGGACCTACAGGCCATCCCATCCATTGCTCATTCCACCAAATTTTATCCATCCTGTTGTCGTGACATCCGCATACAGATACTGCTACCTTATAAAATTCCGGATGAAAAAGAACAGCTCCTGTTGAGTTTTGTCCTCCGGCAGATTTCCCATAAATCCCAACATTTGAAATATCCATATACGGGAACTGTTTAGCAGCATTCTGCATCCATATTATTCTGTCAGGGAAACCGGCATCTTTAATATTCTTCCAGCACACATCATGAAAAGCTTTTGATCTGTTTGATGTGCCCATGCCATCAATTATAACTACAATAAACCCAAGTTCGGTAAGAGATTGTCTGCATCTGTCATAATAAGCTGAAAAACTCTTTGGAACATTATTACCGTGAGGTCCTGCATATATATATTCTATCACAGGGTATTTCTTTGCAGGATCAAAATTTGAAGGTTTAAGAATCATTCCCCATATGTCTGTTTTATTATCTCTCCCTTTTGAGACAAAAACCTCAGGCATTTTCCATCCGGTAGCCAGGAGCTGGCTGATGTCTGCCTTTTCCAATTCCATTACCTGTTCTCCGGTTTTAGTCTCACGAAGAACTGTTACGGGAGGCATATCTACCCTTGACCATGCATCAACGAAATACTTTTTGTCAGGGGAAAAACTTGCAATATGATTTCCATCACCCGGAGTGAGAAGAATAAGCCCTGATCCGTCAAAATTAATGCGGTAATAATGAATAAGATATGGATCACCTGGTTCTTTTCCGCTTGCGGTAAAAAGGACTGTTCTTTCGTTTTCATCAACATCTATCACATCTCTTACTACCCATTCGCCTTTTGTTATCTGGTTATTTACCTTCCCTGTCTGTCCGTCATACAAATAGAGATGATTCCATCCGTCACGCTCTGAGGCCCATATAATTTCTTTGCCATCATTGATATCATACCTGAATCTTTTGCCGCTGTAATCGATGAATGTCTGCGACGTCTCATTTATAAGTATTTTAGGTTCAGAGCCGTCTATATCAAGTTTAATTACCTGATAGAGCTGATGACCGCGCTTGTTGTACTCAAAAGTAAGGGAGCGACTGTCTTTACTCCATTTGAAATATTCAACACTAAACTGATTATCAATCAGCTCATCACACTGATTGATAATCTTCTTTTTCTCAATGTCAAATAGACGGGGATATAATTGCATAAGCGCATCTCCTGGTTTTGCATATTCAATAGATGAATATTTAGGTTGCTTCTGATCTTTTGGCGATGACTCTATGTAATTTATCATGTGTTTCTCTACCGGTCTTATGAGACATGACATGATTTTTTTGGAATCAGGAGACCATATGATAAATGGTGAGTAATAGAGTCCTAATCCTCCATCAGAGCTCATCTGAATTATCTTATCACTCTCTTTTTCACGGACAAAGAGGTTATAATCTTTAATAAAAGCTGTCCATTTGCCATCAGGCGAATCAACCGGCTTACCTATAGAATCGTTGAATGTATTCATTGGCCATCCTGGCCGGGGTTTTTCAGTATAAGGATCTCCTTTAACTATTCTGTAAGACGGAAGTTTGCAACTCCACTCATAATTATCACAGACAAATGTAAAAGTTCTGAGGTCATCAGAAAACCGGATATTAGAAACTGAAGGTTTATCAATTGAGTTCTTTTTCCCCTGTGCTGCTAACAAATACGTTGTAAGCTTTGGAAAGTCAAAAGCCTCTTTTTTCTGTCTTTTATCAGGTATAACAATATAATATTTCATTCCCTCCTCAGTCAGGACATTATACCAAAAGTTGCCTGTTTTTCCAATCCATGAAGGAGCGATTTCACCATGAGTCACTTTGTCTCTGGTCAGTTCTTCAAAACCTTCGTACCGATTATAATCTGCTTGTGTCCCCTGGGCAATGAGAGTTGTGGGTGCAGCAGTAAAGATTAAAATAGCAATGATAATTAAAGGAAGTCTTTTCATAATGTACTGTCTTTTCTAAGAAGGACGAATTTTCTATTTTCAAAAGTAATAAAACGATAAAGACAAGAAGCATTATGGTTTATGTTATACAAACAGTTAATCAATGTAAATGAATTAATTAACTTTTATTAACAATACAATACAATACAAAGTTTTGGTACTGACAGCTATCGGCCTATAATATTTTTAGTATTTATTTTGATTTTTGAAATTTTTCAGATATATCTTAACAAGTTTCTTCCTCGAGTTATAATAAGCCTGTTAAACTCACAATATGAAAGAAAGGGAATTGCGTGCCATCAAAAATGCCTTTAACGGGAATGATGCAATGGCTATGATTGGTAACGATACATAATGAATAGAATTAACAAAACGGGACCCCTTGTGACTTATAAAATCTTTATTTAGGATTTCGGGTTTGATATTGTAATGAAGTTCGCATTGAAAATTGCATGTTATGTTTAATTTGGCCTGATGAGTATCGTTTTGAGAAAGTATCGCAGGTTCATTCATGAAACACCTGACTGTTTTGGGATTCTCTTTTTTTTTAATGCTTTTGTAACTGATAGAATAGCCATATAGTAATTCATTATTAATTAATGTGGTAAAATTGTTTATTTTTGTATTTGCTGTTTATGCGCTTTAGAAGGTAATTGATCTTGCGAAGTTTTATTATTAACTTTTGAAAAGAATGTCGGATTAAAATCATGTAACTAAAATTAATTATGAAAAGATATTGCATAATTGTTTTAGTTCTATTGTTTACATTTCAGGAGAACAACGCACAAACAATAAGCATACTTGTGAATGCAAGTGAGGGGCAGAAAACTGTTTCTCCTTATATCTATGGACGAAATAATAACTTTTCAGATAATTCCGGTTCGCCCACATCTGCAACTGACATTACATTATATAAAGAAGCCGGACTAAGATTTGCAAGGGAAAATGGAGGAAATAATGCTACTAAATTTAACTGGCGGAAAAAGATTTCAAGCCATCCCGACTGGTATAATAATGTTTACAGTCATGATTGGGATTATGCCTCGGAAGCAATCATTGCAGCTATCCCAGGAATGCAAACCATGTGGGCACTTCAATTGATAGGAAAATCTGCCTCAAACAAAAACAATAACTTCAACGATTGGGCATACAACGGGTCACAGTGGTGGAGCGGCGTCGGTCAAAACCTTGCAGGAGGGGGAGTTATTAATACTACCGGAGGATCAGATGCACTTGTTGATGGTAACCCTGACCTGTACCTGATGGATTGGCCAGCCGATTCAACAACTGAAATACTCAATCACTGGTTCGGTAGCGGAGGTATTGGCTTAAATAAAAATAATTTTCTGTACTGGAGCATGGACAATGAACCGGAAATATGGAACAGCACTCATGATGATGTAATGCCTACCCAAATTTCGGCATCGGATTTTATGGAGAAATATTTTGCCGTTGCAAAAAAAGCAAGGGAGAAATTTCCGGAAATAAAACTTACAGGACCTGTCCCTGCTAATGAGTGGCAATGGTTCAAATATGATAATGAATCGCTTTATATAAATGGCAGGTATTATTGTTGGCTGGAGTATTTTATCAAGCGTGTTGCCGATGAACAAAAAGCAACCGGTATACGCCTGCTTGACATGCTTGACATTCACTGGTACCCATCCGAATCTTCAAATTCGGATTTGCTGCAGTTATACCGCATCTTTTATGACAAAACATATTCCTACCCGGGGGCAAACGGTTTAAAAACAATAAATGGCGGATGGGAAAGCTCGCTGACCAATGAATATATTTTTCAGAGGATAAATGATTGGCTCACAGAGTATTTTGGAGAAAATAATGGTATAACAATTGGTCTTACAGAGACTGCCTTCAGTTCATCTGTTCCAAATATTACATCAGTAGTTTACGCTTCATTATTGGGCACATTTGCCGATAACGGGGTTGAGATATTTACACCATGGACATGGAAGACAGGTATGTGGGAAACATTACATCTCTTCAGCCGTTATGCAAAAAACATAAGTGTAAGGACCACGTCAAGTCTGAATGTCACTGTCTCGGGTTACACAACTATAAACGACAATGCTGATTCGATGACTGTTATACTTGTTAACCGTGATCAAAGCGCATCTCATAGTGCTACTGTGAATATTTCTGGCTTTACAGTTGCTGACGGGAATTATACAACCCTTCAGTTGTCATCATTACCTTCAACGGAAACATTTAAATCCCATACTTCAAATGCGCTGAAGAGCAGTAGTGTAACTGTCTCAGGCAATTTCTTCACTATAACATTACCCTATCTTTCTACTACTGCTGTTATTCTAAAGGGGACAAGTACCGGTGTGGCTGTGCCATCGCAGGTTAATACCGGTCCTCAATCTCTCAGGATATATCCAAACCCGGCAAGCAGCAGCATAAGTGTTGATTTCTACTCCGATAAACCTGTTATCTCAGAAGTGGTAATCTCCGATATGTCAGGAATGGTTATTGACAGATTCACCTGGGAATATTCCGGAAAATCACCGTTAACTGTTGAAACCGGTAAATATAGCAAAGGCTTATACTTTATAAAAATCACTAACAGAAATTTCTCGGAAACTGACAGATTCATTATAGCCAAATGAAAAACTATTTTTATTAACAGGTAATTTTTAAAATTAAATACTGATACAATGTTTTTAAAAGAAACTTTTCAGTTAAAAGAATATGATTTATTGTCTGTTTATTTTTAGTCTTGTCTTTTTCATGTAATTCAAAGACAGAAATACAGAAAGTTACACGTGAATGAATTTCGATCAACGAAGGATGGAGCAATTATAAATACGAATCAGAATCTGTTGCCGACAATCTGAAATATGATGTCCGGCCCGATGTAACGGAGAACAATGATGTCAAAGATGGCGACACAAAACCAACAGATGCTGTTATAAGTGAGGCAAAACAAACAGTTCTGAAACCCTGAATTTTACCATCTGCAATTCGGTTTATAAAAGATCCGAATCAAAAACACATTTGTCCTTACAGTTAGAGCATTTATAGCTTCTATGGTTGCTCTAAAAATCAGATTCTTCAACATTTTTAAACCATAAATAACATTTTTACTATTTTTAAAGTCTTGTTATGGAGTTAGCATGAAACGCCTCAAATAATATCTATAAGTAAGGTACAAAAAATGAAATATTTAATTAGTAAAGTTTAAGAACATGAGTTTTACACACGAAGTAGAAGGAATGATTTGTGTTGCCCAAGGCGCAAATCATGGGCCTGCACCCATACCTGAAGAGGGGAAATGGGTATTGGCAAAAGAAGTGAAAGACATATCCGGTCTGACTCACGGTGTTGGGTGGTGTGCGCCGCAGCAAGGTGCATGTAAGTTAACCCTGAATGTTAAGGACGGCATTATTAAGGAAGCCCTTGTAGAAACCATTGGCTGCTCGGGCATGACCCACTCTGCAGCAATGGCAGCAGAGATCCTCCCTGATAAGACTATTCTTGAGGCATTGAATACTGATTTGGTCTGCGATGCTATTAACACAGCCATGAGGGAACTCTTCCTTCAGATAGTTTACGGGCGTACACAGACAGCTTTCTCTGAGGGAGGGCTCCCGATAGGTGCCGGGCTTGAGGACCTGGGCAAGGGATTACGAAGTGTTACTGCAACAATGTACGGTACTTCAGCCAAAGGACCACGTTACCTTGAAATGGCTGAAGGATATGTTACAAAAATAGGCCTCGATAAAGATGGTGAGATAATAGGCTATGAGTTTTTGAACATCGGTAAAATGATGGACTCAATTAAATCAGGAGTTGATGCCAATGAGGCTCTTAAAAAAGCATCAGGCAAATATGGACGCATTGAAGATGCAGTTAAAATTATTGACCCACGTAAAGAATAGGAGGATTAAGCTATGCAATTATTTGAAAGTTATGACAGACGTATTAAGCAAATAAATAAAGTTCTCAATTCTTACGGTATAGCGTCTATAGAGGAAGCCAAGGCAATTTGCGAC
>JGI20214J51088_10002105_pt1 | contig 13440 bp, 13 predicted proteins | sample WetSurMetagenome_FD_51088 | JGI IMG/M metagenome (IMG submission 51088)
ACCGATTATCAGAATGCGCCAGTTCACGGCAGTATCCGGGAGTAATATGATCCCGACAGCTTCGGTTACGCTTGTTGTTGACGGGCAGGAGATGACCGGTGCTGCAACTGGTGATGGCCCGGTGGATGCGGCCATGGAAGTCCTGCGTAAATGCGTAGCAGATGTAGCCGATATCCGGCTCGAAGAATATCATGTTGATGCCATCCAGGGCGGTACTGATGCACTGGTCGACGTAACAGTAAGATTAAGTAAAGACGGGAAGATAATTACTTCACACGGCGCTCGCACGGACATCATCATGGCAAGTGTCGAGGCGATGATCGCCGGTATGAACAGACTATTGAGGGAGGAACATGAAAACCGGGGCAAAAATCCTCGTTGAATCACTGCAGCGCGAAGGAGTCGAGATTATCTTTGGCTACCCGGGCGGTGTGGTTCTGCCGATCTATGATGAACTCTATGATTCATCCCTTCGGCACATCCTTGTACGGCACGAACAGGCAGCAGCGCATGCCGCGGACGGGTATGCACGGGCAAGCGGTCGTGTAGGTGTATGCCTCGCAACCTCAGGTCCCGGTGCATGCAACCTCGTAACGGGTATCGCCACGGCATACATGGACTCAATTCCCATCGTTGCCCTTACCGGACAGGTACCGACAAACCTGCTGGGGAATGATGCCTTCCAGGAATCCGACATCACGGGCATCACGATGCCTATTACAAAACACAATTATCTTGTCAAAAATACTGCCGATCTTGGGAGGGTAGTAAAAGAAGCGTTCTATATTGCCGGCACGGGCCGCCCGGGCCCGGTGCTTATCGATATCCCCAAAGATGTGAGTACAAATTCGGTCAAAGCGTCTCCTGTCCCTGACAAGGTGACCTTACGGGGTTATAACCCCACCTATCACGGGCACAAGCGCCAGATAGAAAAAGCACTCCAGATGATTGCAGTTGCCCAGCGACCGGTTATCTATGCCGGCGGTGGTGTTATCTCATCCAATGCATCAGCTGAACTGGTCGATTTTGCAACCCAGCTGGGTATCCCTATCACCACGACGCTGATGGGAATCGGGTGCATTCCGGGGGGTCACCCGCTCAACTTAGGGATGCTTGGTATGCACGGTACAGAATATGCAAATTTTGCCATTACGGAATCTGACCTGCTCTTCTCGATTGGTGTACGCTTTGATGACCGCGTAACCGGCAAGGTGGATACCTTTGCACCCCATGCAAAGATTATCCATATCGATATTGATCCCGCCGAGATAGGAAAGAACAAGCGTATTGATGTGCCCATTGTGGGTGATGTAAAAGCGGTTCTGAATGATATGCTTCTGGCGTTAAAAAAGAGTGATATAACAGAAGCCTGGCTCAAGAAGATCAAACACTGGAGACAACACCACCCGCTCAAATGTCCAGATGACGGCAGGCTGCACCCGCAGTTTGTTATCCGGCAGATGAGTGAGCTTCTGGCAGGAGATGCGATCATCGTCTCTGAGGTTGGCCAGAACCAGATGTGGACTGCCCAGCATTATTCCTTCAAAAACCCGCGAACATGGATCACCAGTGGTGGACTTGGCACGATGGGATATGGACTCCCGGCTGCAATGGGTGCGCACTTTGCACGCCCTGACCTTCCGGTGTTTGATGTTGCAGGCGATGGAAGCATCCAGATGAATATCCAGGAGTTCGGAACCATCGCCCACAACAAGATCCCGGTCAAAATTGCAATCCTGAATAACCGCTTCCTTGGCATGGTGCGACAGTGGCAGGAGCTCTTCTATGACCGGCGGTATTCCTTCACCGAGCTCCCCCCCGTGGAGTTTGTCAAGATTGCCAACGCGTATGGGATTGAAGGGGTAAAAGTAGAGGCCCCAGAAGATGTTATGCCTGCCCTGAAAGCAGCCCTTGACTGTGACGGTCCGTTTGTCATGGACTTCAGGATCGAACGCGAAGAGAATGTATTCCCCATGGTCCCGGCTGGTGCTGCAATCAATGAAATGATCGGGGGCCACCCGCGATGAAACCCCATACACTTTCTGTGCTGGTCGAGAACAAGGCCGGTGTCCTGTCACGGGTCACCGGGCTCTTTTCCCGGCGCGGTTTCAATATCGAGAGCCTTGCAGTCGGTCCCTGCGAAGAGCCCGGCATGAGCCGCATNACCATTGTCGTTATTGGTGATGATGAAAAAATCGAACAGGTAATGAAGCAGCTCAATAAACTCATCGATATCATCAAGGTTTCAGATTTAACCGAGAATGAACGGGTTGAACGTGAGCTTGCGCTGATCAAGGTGACGGCAGAACAAGGAACATCGCGTGCCGAAATCATGCAGATAGCATCCATATTCCGCGCCCAGATCGTTGATGTTGGTGCAAAGTCCTTAATCCTCCAGGTAATCGGCGATACAGAAAAGATCGATGCCCTCGAAAAACTCCTCCGCCAGTATGGTGTAAAGGAATTTGTCCGTACGGGAACGGTTGGTATTCTTCGCGGATCAAAGACAGTAACAAGCGATAAATAATTTTTTAGGTTTTTTTTCTTTCGAATTTGCACCACCTCCATGAAACTGAATGACCAATGAGGTCTGAACGGTCCATCTTTAAAACCGGATGGTATTGGAGAGTCGAATAAAAAAAGGGTGAGGAATAGGTGAGTGTTAATCTTTTTTTGTTATTATTTCATAGGCAATATCAATGACGGTGCGGAGTTCGTCATCTTTGAAAGGTTTCAGGATATAGCCATAAGGAATGCTTGCGCCGACCCGCTGGAGTGTTTTGGCATCGCAGATGGCAGTAATATAAATGGACGGGATTTGGTATTTTTTTCGTATGGCATCTGCTGCCTGGATACCATCCATGGTACCGGAAAGTTCAATGTCCATGAGGACAAGGTCCGGGTGAAGTTCACCGGCTTTTTCAATTCCCTTCTCAGCGCTTCTCTCAGAACCGACGACGTTATAGCCAAATTTTTTCAACTTCATTTCGAGTGTCTTGGCTACCTCGGATTCATCTTCAACAATTAATAATTTTGGCCGATCCATAACCTCACATACCTGCTTTTGTCCGGTAAATATATTAATTGATTGTTTTTTTATTGAGGGAATGTTCTGATTATCGTTGTGGAAAACCGGTTTAACTGATTATCGTTTGCAAGCACACTATTCGGAGAGATCAGTTCCGGTTAAAATAGTGGATGTATCAGGAAAGTTGCGATGTGACGATAAAACCAAAAAATACTGCTGCCAAAAAAATATTTGACTGATTGAATGACATTTAATGGAGGTTAAAAGCGGTAAAGGTCTAAATGCACGGTTTTTTATAAAATACCTATTTATATCGACAAATTTCGATCGTGTTATATGTTAGCATACCACAAGTTTATAGGATACAATGTTTGGATTACCTTCCATAACGATCGCGTTGGTCGGGGGTTTGTTTCTCCTGATTATTCTTGCACTGCTGTACTGGGGACTAACTTTTAAGGAGGTCTCATCATGATTGATCCCGTTGCAGCCACTCTTGTTGCCATTTATTTCATTGCAATGGTTGGGATCGGGGTCTGGGCATCAAAAAAGATCCATAATATGTCAGATTATGTCGTAGCCGGTCGATCACTGGATTTCTGGGTCTTCACCATGCTTATGATTGGATCTGTGTGCTCTGGCATGTCCCTGCTTGGTGTTTCAGGTCTGGGATACAAGTATGCCTGGCCTACCATCTGGGAACAACTTGCAGTTCCGCTTTCGATTGCATTCTGTATCATTTTCTTTGGTGTCAAGATGCATACCGTGGCAAAAAAGTCAGGGTACATGACAGTCCAGGACTACCTTGCCCACCGCTTTGAGAGCGGTACTTCCCTTCGGGGTATGAGTGCAACCGCCGGTATTATTGTCTCGATGATCTATCTGGCCGGGCAGTATACCGCGATAAGTATTGTGCTCATGTGGCTGTTCGGCATTCCTCACTGGATGGCACTCCTCATCGGAGCTGCGATTGTAACGCTTTATACCGTTATCGGCGGGCTCTATGCAGTCGCCTGGACCACGCTTATACAGGGACTCATCCTTATCCTGGGCGTATTGATTATGGCCCCGATTGTTATCATGGCGGCAGGAGGATTTACCCATATCAATGAAGTGATGGCCGCAGTAAACCCGACAAACGTTGATCCCTGGGTAACGGGAGCCGGTGCGGTATTCACTCCTGAATATATCTTCTCGTTTTTCCTGCTGCTCATGATCGGTCTTGCCTGTGCACCCCATGTCATCAACAATATCCTGAGTGTAAAAGATGCGAAGACTTTCAAATGGGCACCGCTTGTTGCCTTCGGGATTTATGCAATCGTGATGTTCCTGCTCAAGTTTGCAGGATTTGCCGGTATCGTCCTTGTCAATGAGGGCTCTGTTACGCTGCCAAAAGTGCCCAATGCATCTGACTTCATCTTTGTCTATGGAATCCAGGCTGCAATGCCCAATATGTTCCTGTGGGGTATATTTGCCGTCATTGTGCTTGCCGCGGTTATGTCAACAACTGACCGTCTCATGCTGACTATCGGGACCTACTTTTCCTGGGATATCTACAAAAAGATCTTAAAACCCGATGCACCGGATAAACAGGTTCTCCTTGTCAGCCAGATATCTGTTTTTGTTGCGGCTGCAGTTACCCTGATTCTCGCCATAAGTCCCCCGGATATGCTCGTCTGGCTTATCTGGGCCGGGATTGGGATCATGTTTGCCACGTTCGCCGTTCCCCTGCTCGCCGGGCTCTACTGGAGACGGGCCACCCGTGAGGGTGCTCTTGCATCAATGGCGCTGGGATTAATCGTTTCGCTCATCTTTGGAGGGATTTCCTACTTCAAACTGGCAAAATTACCAATGCACTTTTCCTTTTATGCCTTTGTCGTTGCTGTCATTGCCATGATAGTAGTCAGCCTGCTGACAAAACCGACAAGCGAGAAGATTCTCGATGAGACGATGACCGGCTGGTATATCCAGAAATAAGAAACAGTCCATATTTTTTAAGTTAATACTTTTTTCTGGAAAGAAATTACCATCAAACAAGGAATTTTTCATAAGAGAAGTCCTGTTGCCGTCCTATTTTTTGTGGTTTTATGGCGGTTGCATGATGTTTATAATCATTCATATAAATCCTGCACGCTAACGTACCTGTAGTGACGACTGTAATTCTTGGTGGCGGCTTGACCGGGCTTACGCTTGCCCGGCTCTTAAAGGAAAAGGGTCAGGATATTATTGTACTCGAAGCAGAGCAGGAATACGGCGGGCTTTGCCGCTCAAAAACAGAACAGGGATTTACTTTCGATAGGGGCGGTTCGCATATCATCTTTTCCCGGGATGAAGAAGTGCTCGACTTCATGCGCCGGATGATTGCCGGCAATGAACAGCGCAATAACCGCAATACCAAAATCTTCTACAAGCAGCAGTTCATCAAATATCCTTTCGAAAACGGGCTTTCTGATCTGCCAGCAGAAGACCGCTTTTTTTGTATCAACGGGTTTGTAAAAAACCTGATTGCCGTTGAAAAAGGTGATGTCCCGGCACCAAAGAACTTCCGTGAATGGATCTATTTCACTTTTGGAGAGGGGATTGCCGAATGTTACATGATCCCTTATAATGAGAAGATCTGGAAATTCCCTACCGACCAAATGTCCCACCATTGGGTTGACGGACGCATCCCCCGACCGCCGGTTGAAGATATTATCAAATCAGCAATCGGCATTGAAACTGAAGGATATACTCACCAGTCAATCTTTTCCTATCCGCTTGATGGGGGTATCGAGGCACTTGTACGGGCAATTGCCCGCCCTGTTGAAAAATTCATCAGGACCGGTTTCAGGGTTTCCTCCATAAAAAAATGCGGTGACCAATGGGAGATCAGCAATGGAAAAGAAGTCATCCTTGCCGACCGGTGCATCTGCACGATGCCGGTGCAGCACCTGCTTNCCTGCCTGACGGGAGTTCCCCCGAAGGTGAAAAAAGCGGTACATGCATTGAAATACAATTCACTGGTGTGCGTTAATATTGGTATAAGAGGAACCGTACCGCCCATTTCATGGCTCTATGTTCCGGATCCCTTGCTGGGTAAAACAAACCGGATATCGTTTCCTTCCGGGTACAGCCGGCAGGTAGCTCCTGATGGCTGCAGCGCGATCCTTGCCGAGATCACGCACCAGCCCCATGACGAAGTTGCCGGTATGAGCGATGCAGAACTCACCGGTGAAGTGGTGGAAATGCTCCGGGACATGCATCTGGTAACCAAAGACCAGGTTGTATATTCATCAATTGAGCGGCAGCCATTTGCCTACGTTGTCTATGATCTCGGGTACCTGAAAAATATCGCTCTTGTAAAGGACTATCTCACCGCTCTCGGCATTCCCCTTGTCGGAAGGTTTGCCCAGTTTGAGTACCTGAACATGGACGGGTGTATCCGGAGTGTGATGGACTATGTGGACTCCTCACAACCAGAGTAGGTGTTATCAGATGCACCACGCATATTATTATTGAGATTATACATTGTACAGGAGTTTTTAATTCCATGATATCGGTCGTCATCCCGACGTTTAATGAAGAAGAGAACATTGCGCAATGTCTTGTATCCCTCACTCACCAGACCGTTCCCCGATCCGATTACGAGATTATTGTTGTGGATGGTGGTTCAAAGGATGCAACATGTGAGATAGCGGGTAAATATGCGGACCGCGTTTTCACCCAGACCAGTAAAAAAGTCGGGGGTGCAAGAAATGACGGTATCAGGGCAGCGAAAGGAGAGATAGTTGCTACTACCGATGCTGACTGCATCCTTCTCCCCACCTGGATTGCGACCATACAAAAGGACTTCAGGGACGAACACCTTGTCCAGCTCTATGGCCCGGTCTACCCCATAGAAGAAGGCCTTGGTAACAAATTCTCGCTCTTTTTAGCCAATACCTTCTCCCGGATCGGCTACTACAGCCAGACATTCTATTATACCCTGGGCTGCAACACGGCATTCCGGAAAGAGGCGTTCATAAAAGCCGGTATGTACCGATGCATTGATGCCGGGGATGATCTTGAAATAACGTTACGCATGAAGGACCTGGGCAAGGTCAGGTTTGACGGAAAACTCAAGGTAGGGTTCTCGATGCGCCGCTATAAGCAGTACGGTACGATGAGATCCCTTTATGAATGGATGTATATCGTCTCCCACGGTGGGGATACCCAGAAGTATTCCTACACGCAGAAAAAATACAAATAACGATTTTTTTTAACCTGGTGATTTTTTGTCAGACTGGAGTGTTCATGCCAGCAAGTGAACAGACTGAAAACGGCACCAGAGAGACTATTATCTCTGACTTTAACCGGAGCGAATTTGCCCGCTTGCTTGGCATGGAGATTACCGAGGCCCATGACGGGTACGCCAGGGTCATCATGAGTTGTAAGGGAAAGAACAATCCGCGGGGAGTTGCCCACGGGGGAGCTGTCTTTGCCCTTGCTGACCAGGCATTCGGGATTGCAGCCAATTGCGATGGTGGAGCACCCCGTGTTGCAGTCTCCATCCATATCCAGTATCTCGCTCCTGCTACCGGTACTCTTATAGCAATTGCCCGGCGTGTAGAGGACAATGGCACCTATTCCACCTTCCAGGTCATGGTATATGAGGGAGAAAGGATTATCGCAACGTTTGACGGCGTAGCCATTCTGCTCGATACGCTGAACAATGACAATACAAAATAATTACCATCAATAAAGTATGTTCTGGTTGAATCGGGATCCTGGTTATGGGAAATTTTATTTCAAAAACAACGTGTTGTCAGGTTTTTTTGATTTCAGTGGACATTAAGATCAATCTCAATAATCCGGGTTATTAAGGAACATGCCAGGCATGATTTTTTCCTTTCAGGAAACAGCATCCCGAAGAGTCTGAATGAAGAGATCGCAATAATTGCCAGGAATGCAATAAAAAAGAAAAATGTCAACGGTTTTGCTGTGCACGTGCTGCAGAAGAAAAAGAAGTTAATAAGATACCAGATCATCCCGATGGAGATGATGATATTTGCAAGGTATGCCAATACTTTCCATAACAGCGGTGAACCAGATTCAGACATAAAAATCCTGATACTAATGTTATCCGGTATGATAGCATTGTTCTTATATCAATTTTTGCCGTATGTATTGGAATAAAAAACTGTTCAGATTAAGGATACCATTTCTCGTTGCCTGCCACGTTTTCNCTCGANCAGCGTAAATTCCAGCAGATTTGGGCCATGTTACGTCAATCGGGCATTNTAACATTTTTATTCAGCACATAGTTAAAGATACCGCGCTGCTCAGTTGTGTGATCTACTTTGGTGTAACGAACATGTCGTTGTTGATAAAGATTGCAAGTTCTCCCGATTATAAATGCATGCTGGAAGAATGAACAAAAAAAAGGGTTCCGCCGGATTATATTCATCACGATGGCAGGGCTTTATACCCCAATACTGGACCCGCTTACCGTGTGTAACATAATCGAGATGAAATGGAAAAAGGTGAAAATATATCCCGTTCTTTTCTTTTTGGGATGTTCGTCAGGTTTTGCCTGCACAACGGTAGGCTCCATTCGGCACCAGGATCTCAAACCGTGCACCTATCCCCGGTTCACCGCTTTCCCTGATTGAAATCCCGGTAATGTTCAGGATTGTAGTGGTAAGGAACAACCCATATCCGGTGTGCTGGAAATACTTCTGGTTGAAAATATCCCTCTTGTGGTCAGTGGGTATTCCCTCTCCATTGTCTTCATATATAACCATAAGCCCGTTTTCCTGTTCGCGGCAGGAAAAGGCGATGTGGGATACCTTTTTTCCATGACGGATAGCATTTTCAAGAAGTGTATAAAATACCTTCTCAAGCAATGGATCCGCATAGATCTCAAATTGATCGCAATCAACAGAAAGATGAATGGGAGCGAGTGAAAGTCCCGTTGCAGCTGACAGAATAACACTATTAAGATTGAACCATTTTGGAGACTGGGACCCGATATCCTGGTATTCTTTGGTGAACATGATCTGTTTCTGGATTGTCTCGGCTGCACGGAGTTCTGCATCGATAAACTTCTGCAGCTGGGGATCCAGGTACTGCTCTTTCATCAACTCGAGATACCCGAGGATTAACGTGAGCTGGTTGAGGATATCATGCCGTGTTATACTGTTCATCAGGTTGAGTTTGTCGTTGGTCTTCTGAAGAATTTCTGCATACCGAGTTAATTCAAGGCTGTAATTTTCCATCTCCATTTCAGTTATCTTTCTATCAGTTATATCCCGGATAATTGCAAGGACCGTCGGCTTGCCCTGCAAATCAAAGAGGCGTGAGCTGATCTCGACCGGGATGCGCTGCCGGTCTTTTTTTATTAATTCTGTTTCGAAGATTGCATACTTCCTTGAAAAAAGTGTGTCTGAAATAGTTGCAACGTTGGCCTGCTGTTCGGGAACATCGAGGTCCTGTATCGACATTTGCAGAAATTCTTCCTGTGTGTACCCAAGAATCTCACATACACGATCATTCACTTCAAGTATCCGTCTCGGGCCTTCTTGTGACACCTCATGGACAATGATACCATCGTTGATATTCTGCAAAAGAAGGCGGAGCCGCTCTTCGCTGTTTTTTAAGGCATTTTCAGCTTTTTTCCGGAAGGTGATATCCCTGATAGATTCTATTGCTCCTATCACAGTGCCATCGTCTTTGCTGATTGGTAAAGCCCGTGCTGCGAGAATGAAAGGTGTTCCGTTAGGCCGGNGCAATTCGGTCTCGGTAATGAGCATGGTTCCCTGTTTGTAAATACCACCGGTATAGTTCTTTTCTATCTCACTATCCGGTTCCAGTATCAGGTTGATTAACATCGGTCTTCTTGCCTGGTAAAATGCAAGGGCATACTCATAATTACCTTTTCCCAGCATATCTCCTGCTTTGACGCCGGTCATTTCCTCCATCGCTTTGTTCCAGGTAATCACCCTGCCTTCAATATCAATGACAAATGTCGCATCCGGAAGAAAATTGATGATATCATTAAGCCGGTGTTCAGATTGCCGTAAAATGTTCTCCGATTCTTTAAGAATCTGTTTCTCACGATCGTTACGCTGTTGCATGTACGAGAAAACCAGGATGATGAAAAGAAGGATGAGCGTTCCAATGATTATCGGCAGCGCAGCATAGAAAATTTGCATGTTCCAGTCACTGGCATCAACGTCTATTCCAAGGATAGCAATAACCTTTCCTGTCGCGGGATCAATAATCGGGTCAAGACTGCTCACCCAGGTACCCCAGCGATCCGATGACGGACCCTCGGTAATCTCTCCTTTTAAAACAAACACATTCTNCAGCGTTTGTGAGGCTTCAGGGTATTCCTGCCCGGGAGGGGAGTAGTCTGCTGACTCAGGAAGTTCTGAGTCGACAAGAAAAACAATTTTTCCGTCAGGCTGCTGTCCCATAAAATATACAAAATGGATTTGCGGATCAGTCAATCGTATCCGGATTAAATCCTCTTTTATTGCGATATAATTTGGAGAGAAAACGTCACTTTCAGAACCGGTTAATTGTTGAATCTGATTTGTACTGAACGCCTCTTTTATAAGCCGGTTTTTTACNAGCAACTGTTGATGTAAATGAGTGCTCTCACTTTGGGCTGTCCATATCGTAAGTGCACTACCGCCAAAGAGAATTATTATCACTGCAACAACCAGCAGCAATAAATGGTTGCGACTCTGGTTTTTTCCTCCAGCAGCGTCACTGTTCATCAGGGTATTTTCCTCCGGCTCATACGAGAATGAATCTACTTCATGCGATTTTGCTTACCGTAAATAGGGCATAATAACCCCCTACCTCTGAAAGTACGTTATTAATTTATTAATTGGTTCATCATGTTAAGTATTCTTATTTTTTTTCTGAATATCTATCCGGGTTGCTATCTCAAATCGGTGAGAAAAAAGAGAATTCCGCATCCGGATTGCACTTTCAAGTATGATTTTGATACAGAAGGATTGCCGCAGGCAGATTCAAAGAGGAGGTATCGCTGCATTCCTGACCTGGTTTTTGTTAACGCTAAAAAAGGAGCAACCTTGTTTTTGACTCTGTTAATGAATTGACCGCATCTTTACCATAAGATCAGGTGCGGATACAAAAATTAAAATCTGTGACCGACCCTAACAAAGAAGTGTTACTCTATGCCTACCATGAAAATCCGCGGTGGAGACCTGGATCTTGTAGAATACGAATTTAATTCCTTTCCCCCGGGAAAGAACCTCAAGACCCTTGGGTATGAAAAGAAGAAGTACNTGCTNAAACCTTTTGACGGAAAGATATCGGTCAAAGCCCCTGCACGAATACATTTGTCCGTGCTCGACATGAACCGCTTTGCACCTGATCATCCTGGTGGCGGGGGGATTGGATTTGCAATCCAGTGTTATTGCACCACGGAGGTTGAATGTACAAAAAAAGGAGTTGAAATTGATTATTCCCGCTCTGCACTTATTGAAAATTTTGTTGCAGTCTTCAAAAAAACTGTCGGGTATACCGGCGGTTTTAAGATCAAGGCCACCGATCACCAGCACAAGCATGTCGGCCTTGGTTCAACCAGCACCGTCATGATTGCAGTCGCAACCGGCATGAACGAAGCGCTCGGCAGGCCACTGGCAAATGACCAGCTCCGAAAACTGATTGGTCATAATTACGTCGAAGAGACTGCAGACGGGAACATCGCCTTTGGGTTCGAAACCGGTGTAGGGCCTGCAGTAAGCCTGAACGGAGGTATGGCAATCATGGGAGATGAACTNAGCCTTGTCTACCACCACCCGTTTGCAGACGGCAAGAATGTCTATATTATTATCCCTCCCACTGTTATCTCCTCTGCCGGCACCCAGGAATTCGATCTCCTTATGAACCGGGCAAGGACCCTTGATTACCGTGATCGTGAGCTGAAAGCATACCTCTTCTTGATGGATCTTGTTCCGGCACTTGAAAATGATGATATAAAAAAGGCAGGAGATGTCATCTGGGAGATCGAATTCCGGGGCTCAAAACGTGCAGAGGTTGAGCATCATAGCTATGCAATCTATCACTACATGAGCCAGCTCCGCGAGGCAAAACTCGAATTTGTAGGGATGAGTTCGGTAGGTCCGTCTATCGCTGTGGTCACTGCACTTGATAAAAAAGCCATGGAAAAGATCCTCATACCTTTAGGCCTGAACATTGCGATTGCTACAAAAGTCGATAACGAAGGACTGAAAATTACCCGGGATAACAAAAAATAATCTTATTTATGTATCACATTTTAATACTGTGAAAAAATCATACCTTGTTTTTGGGAAGTTCTTTTCCTTTTTTTAAGCGGGTGGAAACAATACCGGCTAAAAGGAGGAATACCGCTATGCCGGTAACAACAAACACAAGGAAGATCAGGACGTTCATATTTTCCTTCACAATGGTAAAGGTCCCGAAATAGTAGCCTCCGAGGACAACAAGAAGCGTCCATGAAACTGCCCCGAGAACATTGTAGAATAAAAACCGCTTATAATTCATCGATCCAATGCCGGCAAGAAAGGGTGCAAACGTTCGCACTACCGGAACAAACCGGGCAACAAAGATCGTTAACCCCCCGTACTTGTCGTAAAACACATACGTTCGGTCAATATGTTCCTGTTTCACCAGAGTCGGGAACCGTTCCAGGAAAANATGAAGACCAAGGAAATTCCCAATCCAGTAATTCACGGTATCCCCNAGCACGGCTCCCAAAACAATTGCAATAATGACCCACCAGAGATCCATTATCCCGCTTGCTGCTGCAGCTCCGCTCACAAACAGGAGTGAGTCCCCGGGGAGGAAAGGGAATATGACAAATCCTGTCTCTAAAAAGATGATGAAAAAGAGAATGACATACGTCCATATCCCGTACTCATTTACAACCGACATCAAATTCTGATCAAGATTAAGAAACAGGGGGATTAACGATTCAATCATGAATATCAAAAATATGCGTTCGGTGCCTATATTAAGGTGAGTTATTAAAAAAAATCGGGATACTGTGGTTTTTTTTAAAAAAAAACGACTGCACAACGGTTTTTCATAGGAGTATGGAGAAAAATCAAGGTGGCAGGATTTTATACCATTTTCGTCAGGTATGAAAGAATAATTGAATTACCATTCTTTGAAATTGCTGAAAAAAAACAAAAAAAAGAGCAATCATTGAGAGAAGATCGCTATCACTTCTGATCGTACATGGTTGGTTCCCCGTATCCGCATCGGCCACTGGTGAAGGGTGATTGATTTGCACATAAGTCCCGGAAAAAGATCGCTCGTTTCCTGCAGGGTAAAATAATGCGTAATAATTTTTGTCCCCCGTATAAAAGTCGAAGGCTCCGTAGTATATCCCTTCCCAAACCGGAAATCTTCTGTTGAAAACTCACAAAAAA
>JGI20214J51088_10002106_pt1 | contig 13430 bp, 8 predicted proteins | sample WetSurMetagenome_FD_51088 | JGI IMG/M metagenome (IMG submission 51088)
CATGGGATCTTACTGTAAACTTCTCCAACCCCAAATCAATTGTTACAGCTCTGGCACCAGGTGTAGAAAGTATCTTCCTTGGTGGTTTTACAGATCCTCAGATCCGTGCAGTTGCAGGCCAGCCATATCGTTCAATTTATGGTGTAATGAAGCTTAGAGATCCTGCAACCGGTCAGCTTATAATTAATGATGATGCATCACTCGACGATCCCGATATCTATGGTCCTGGCGTATATGGTTATCCTCAGGATGCTACGACTGTCGGAAATATGGGATCAGTTCAGCCCGACTGGAGAATGGGTATCACAAATACCTTCTCATATAAAGGGATATCCATAACAGGTTTGATAGATATTAAACATGGTGGAAAAATGTGGAACGGAACCAACGGAGCTATGGTATACTTCGGTACTTCAGCCCTTACTCTGGACCGGGAAGTATCTTATGTTCACGCAGGTCTGTTGGGTCATCTGAATTCTGCAAATGAGATTGTACATTATGATACAGATGGTACCACTGAATTACCAGGCCCGGGAGCAGCTAACACAATTTCCAGACCAGATGATGAGAATTATTGTTTCTGGAATGGTCAGGGAAGCGGTTTTTCAGGTGCATCTGAACCATATATTGAGAGCAGTCAGTTCGTAAGACTGAGGGAAATCACTCTTTCATATACTGTAAATCCAAATATTTTGAAAGGCACTCCGATCAGGAATCTTGATGTTTACTTTACCGGAAGAAACCTCTGGTTAAAGACTCCATTCAGTGGAATTGATCCTGAAACCAGTTTACTTGGCGCTTCCAACGGTCAGGGTATAGACTATTTCAATATGCCGGGTACTAAAGCTTATACGTTTGGCTTAAGGGTTGGTTTCTAATATGGGGAATGTAAATAATAATAAAAACATATAATTCGATATACTATGAAAAATAGATATTTAATAAAACTTGGGACTATATTGCTGCTGGCTGTGTTTATCAGCTCATGCGAAAAATGGATAGATCCCAAAATCAACGAGGATCCTGATTCCGTTGTTGATGTGCCATATAACCTTTTACTCCCTGCAATTGAAGTGGATCTGGGTTATGTACTTGGAGGCATGGATATAAGAGGAGTTACAGGTATGTGGGTTCAGCATGTTGCGGGCCAGGCTCGCCAGGCTGCTACAATGGGTAAGAATTACAATCTTACCGAAGCCGATGTTAATAACGCATGGAACTCATTGTATAATGGGGACATGATGGATTTGTCAATTTTTATTGAGAAAACAGGTTCAGCTAATCCTCAGGCACGTGGTGCAGGAAAAGTACTGATGGCCTATACTCTCGGCTCAGCTACCGACCTTTGGGGAGATATTCCATATACAGAAGCTCTTAAGGGTAATGGTAATCTGAAACCTAAATATGATTCTCAGGAAAGCATTTATGCAGTGGTTAATACATTACTTACTGAAGCAATTGCCGATCTGGGTACTGCCAATATTGATAATGCCGTTCCATTCGGATCTACAGCAAATGACCTGATTTATAACGGGAATCTTCCAAAATGGATCGCAGCAGCTCATTCTCTTCGTGCCCGTTATGCACTTCATCTGAGTAAAAAAGCTTCTGTGGATTATGCAGCTATTCTGGCTGATTGTGCGGCAGGTATTACAAGTAATGCGAATGATTTCCAGATGCCGTTCGGAACTACTGAATCAAATGCAAATCCCTTATATGAATTTGATGTTCAGCGTACCGACGTTGCACCAAGCGCTACATTTGCAACCCGTGCTGCCGGAGATCCCCGTCTCGCAGTATTTAAAGGCGGCACAAGGAATTTTGGAACTTTCTATGGTTCAATTAATTCACCTGTTCCATTTATTTCTTTTGTAGAGACCAAGTTTATTGAAGCTGAAGCACAGTTAAGAAAAGCCTCGCCTTCTCAAACACTTGCCAACACTGCCTATGATGCTGCTGTTACTGCATCTTTGGCTAAATTCAGCGTAACCGATGCTGCATGGCTTACTGCAAATACTACTGGTGTTCTTGGAAACAGGACTCTGCAAAATATTATTGAAGCTAAATATATAGCTATGTTTATGCAGGTTGAAGCTTACACCGACTTCAGACGGACAGGCTGGCCGGTTCTTACACCGACTGCCGGAGCTGCAGTCCCGGTAAGATTCCCGTATTGTACTGACGAACGTTTAAACAACACAGCAAACGTTCCTACAGGGATCACTCTCGATTCTCCTCTTTGGTGGATGTCTGCCAAATAAAGATTATTGAATAATTTTAAAAGAGGCTGTTTCAATGAAGCAGCCTCTTTTTTTTACAAAGACTCACCTTACCAGCTCATTGCAATACTGTCCGAGTTTTATGAGATCTCCGGGTTTATTGAACTTAATTTTATTTTGATCAATGAATTCTTTCAGCTCCTTCTCCTTCGACGGAAAAGCATTCAGGAATTGATGAACAGTAAGGAACCGGTGCATTTCATTGTTTATTCTGACCCAGTATACATCGAAAGGAGTCACCTTATAATTTTCAGGAAGCTTTAAATTATAGCTTTTGTTTTCACCAACCAGCTTTGAGACAGAAGTCGAGCCAATAGTCTGCGATGTGGTACCTAAAGCAGCTGGTCGTCCTGTAGATTTGAGATCACTCTTGTGCTGAATAAAGAGAGAAACAGAGGCATTTAACAGTACTTCATAAAATGCATTTTCAAGAAATGCAAACTTTGTGTTATGGATTATTATTGTATCAACAGTCTCAGGTTTATTAAGATCCATCAGCGTACCATCCTTATAAAAAGTCATCTTCTCAGTTAGGGTATTGTAATTCATGTAAGCGGCAAAGCTTACACCCGTTTTCAATTTCACCACACTGCTGTCGAAATGAGGGAAAAGAAATTGAGGAAGGTTTGCTGTCGAATCAGTTTGAGCTTTTACCTGCATAACAATAAATAATAAGAATATTCCAGGTATTATTCTCTTGTTTCCGGGATAAATGTTCAGGTGTTTCATGGTGATTAGTATTAATGGGATGATTATAGATTATGATTTATAATGAACATCTGCCTGATTAAACCTGTTTTCTCAGTGCATCTGCAAACCCGAAGCTAAGTCAGCTACTTTTCACGATGAGAGATTAATTGACTTTAGTACCGGATCTATGCTTTTAATTATATGCGCGGTTAGATTTAATTTGTAATTCTCCGGATTTTCGTATCAAAAAAGATACCAATGTATAATTATAGTATGATATTCTTTACCTTAAAATTTATAAAGTTTAAAAATCAATAAAATTTATTGATTTTCATAACTGTTTATTACTACTAATGGGTTAATTCCTGAAATTAACATGAGCTCACCGAAGGTAATCTCATACTTTTAGTTGGACACTTTAGATTGTTTATAAGTAATATGCCGGTTTATGTCTGTCTTATAATTCAGGACTGGAATTTCCATGGTCAGTGTTGAATCTTAATTAATGTTAAAGGATTAACAGTAAAATGTATTATTAATAATAAAGAAGTAAATTAGCTGACTTAAGTTAAAACCTAAAACTAAATTTTTATGAAGAAATTATTTGTGTTGATTGTTTTGTTTGTGTTTGTAAGTGGTTACACATTATTAGCGCAGACAATAGTCATTACAGGTAAGGTTTCCTCCTCAGTTCAGGGGGAGGGTCCTATTCCTGGGGTTACAGTTATGGTTAAAGGTACCACTCTCGGAGCCATTACTGATGCCGATGGTAAATATTCGATTACTGTACCCTCAAATGCGACCACTCTGATTTTTTCCTATATCGGGATGAAATCGCAGGAGGTTCTCATTGGTGGGCGTACAGTTATTGATAGCATTATGGAATCAGACCTTGTCGGTTTGAATGAAGTTGTTGTAACCGCTTTAGGAATCTCCCGTGAGAAAAAATCCCTTGGTTACTCAGTTCAGGAAGTCGGGGGTGATAATATCAGTAAAACAAAGGAATCAAACTTTGTAAATTCACTCTCAGGAAAAATTGCCGGTGTGCAAATTACTCAGTCAAACACAATGGGAGGTTCGGCAAACGTACTTATAAGAGGTTTCAAATCTCTTATGAGTAACAACCAGGCACTCTTTGTTGTTGATGGTGTTCCGATTGATAACAGCATAACCAATACCACAGCACAGTCTAATGGAAATGGTGGTTATGACTATGGTAATGCTGCATCTGATATCAACCCCGAGGATATTGAATCTATGTCAGTTCTTAAGGGTGCTGCAGCTACCGCACTTTACGGTTCACGCGCAGCAAACGGCGTTATTATGATAACTACCAAAAAAGGTGTTGCCAGAAAAGGGATTGGTGTGACAGTGTCTTCCGGGCTTACATTCAGCAAGATAGACAAATCAACTCTTCCGAAAATACAGAAAGAATACGGAGGTGGCTATGGTCAGTATTATGAAGATCCTACAGGATACTTTTTTTATAGCGATCTTGATGGCGATGGTGTTGAGGACCTCATCGTTCCTACTTCAGAAGATGCTTCATGGGGAGCAAAATTTGATCCGACACTGATGGTTATCGACTGGGTAGGTCTTGAACCAACCGACACCAAAAATTTTCTCAGGAAAGTTCCATGGGTTGCCGGAAAACATGACATCTCAGACTTCTTTGAAACAGGAGTGAAACAGAACTACAATATTGCTTTTGACGGAGGTAATGAAAAAGGCAATTACAGGTTATCCTATACAAACCTGGGTGAAAAGGGTATTCTTCCAAACAGTTCGCTTAAAAAGAACACCATAAATTTTGCAGGCTCCTACAAACTAAGCGAGAAATTATCAGTTGAATCCAATGTAACTTATGTAAACGACAAGAATAAAGGTCGTTATGGTACAGGTTATGACCCCGGAAACCCTATGCAATCTCTTGGCCAGTGGTTCCAGTCCAACGTAGATATTTATGACTTGAAAAATTACTGGATTACATCAGATCGCAGGCAGAGAACATGGAACTATGCTTATTATGACGACCTGGAAATCCCGATCTATCATAATAATATCTACTGGACAAGAAATATGAACTACCAGAATGATGGGAGAGACAGGGTATTCGGTTATGCAATGGTTCACTATAAACTAGCCCCGTGGCTGAACATCGATGGTCGTGCATCCACTGATACTTATTCGGAATATCAGGAAGAGAGAGTAGCTGTATATAGCAACCAGACTTCCAACTATAATAAGTTTCTGAGATCCTTCTCTGAGACCAACTTTGATCTGATGGCCAAATTTAACAAATCATTTAATGAAATCTCTTTAAATGGTCTTGTTGGTGCTACCAGCAGAAGAACGAATGTCAGATCAACGTTCGATTCAACAGTAGGAGGGTTACTTATTCCGGAGTTTTATAACCTTATGAACTCCGGTTCCCCGATTACTACTACAGAAAGAGAATTGTTATCAGGGGTTAACAGCTTATATGGCAGTATATCTTTTGGATACAAAAATATGCTCTTCGTTGATGTAACAGGTCGTAATGATGTCTCTTCAACCCTTCCTGAAAAAAACAACAGCTATTTTTACCCGTCAGTTTCCACAAGCTTCCTGTTTTCGGAGCTTCCGGTAATGAAAGGATCAAAAGTATTCTCCTTCATGAAATTGCGACTTAACTATGCTGAGGTAGGTAATGATGCTCCTGTTTATAGTCTGAACTCAACATATGCACAGGAAGCTAACTGGGGTACTCATGGAGTTTTTCGTCAGAGTACCACATTATTGAACCCAAATCTAAAACCTGAGAGAACCAAGAGCATTGAAGCTGGTTTGGAGACAAAATTCCTCGATAACAGATTTGGATTTGATCTTTCAGTTTATAAAACCAACTCAATTGACCAGATCATGCCGGTAAATATTTCCCGGGGATCAGGTTACAGTCAGAGATATGTAAACTCCGGCGAAATTGAGAATAAAGGTATTGAGCTTTCTCTTAATGCCACGGTTGTCAAATCACACGACTTCACATGGGATATGCAGGTTAACTGGTTCAAAAACAAGAACAAAGTCCTTAGCCTTTATGAAGGAGTTGAAAATATCCTGTTAACAACTGCCTGGGATGTGAGTACCAATATTGTTGTTGGAGAATCTTATGGACAGTTCCGCGGCTATGACTTTGTTTATACCAATGGAAAAAGGACTGTAGGTTCAGATGGTTATTTCCTGTTCAGTGAAAAATCAGATGAACTTCTGGGATCAACTTTACCTGACTGGAATGCAGGTATAACCTCAATATTCAGCTACAAAGGATTTTCTCTTTCCGGACTAATTGACATATCAAAAGGAGGAAATCTTTATTCAGTTGATATGAAATATGGTTTGGCAACAGGTCTTTTTAAAGAGACAGCAGGTCTAAATGCCAAGGGGAAACCAATCCGTGATCCTGTAGATGATGGAGGAGGAATGCTTTATGATGCAGTGTATGAAGATGGAACTCAGAATACCACATATGTAAATGCTTCTGATTGGGACAGTGGCTGGAACTACGATCTGTTACCTACCGCATATCACATTTATGATGCATCTTATGTGAAACTTCGTGAACTGGCATTTGGTTACACTCTTCCTTCAAAACTTCTTGAGAAAACACCTATCTCAAAGGTAACAATCTCAGTGGTCGGAAGGAATCTATGGTTGATATTCAAGAATATGCCTTACTACGATCCTGAACTAAGCCTTGGTGCTGGTAATATCCAGGGAATTGCAGATGGTGCTTATCCATCAACCAGAACGTATGGTTTCAATATATCAGTTGGATTTTAAACACATTAAATAGAAAGATCATGAAAAATAAAATAATATATGGCTTGTTTCTCATCTTAGCTATTTTTGTGACCTCTTGCGAATTGCCGGACAATGCAGACCCTAAAAATGCTAAATCTGTCTCGCCCGACGCATTATTCACACAAGCTGAGATAGCTCTGGTTAACCAGATTACAGATATGAACGTAAACAGGAATATTTCCAGGTTGTTGGTTCAGTATCAATCAGAGGTCACTTATACTACAGAAAGCCGGTACAATTTCTCCGACAGGCAGATTCCTGATGCATTTTCAGGAAACATCTACAGAGGTGTTTTGATGAATCTGAAAGATTGCAAAGAACAGATTAATAACAAAGCAATTACGCCTGCTTACTCAACCGGACAGCAGAAAAATCAACTGGCAATTGCCAACTTATGGGAAATATATGCTTACCAGGTATTGGTAGACCAGTTTGGCAATGTTCCCTATTCTGAGGCCCTGTTAGGCGCAGTTAACAGTCGTCCGAAATATGATGATGCATGGACAATTTACCAGGATCTGATTACCCGGCTGAATACTGTTATTACAGATCTTGATGACTCTTATGATGCATTTGGCTCTGCTGATGTTCTTTATGAAAGCGATATTGTCCTGTGGAAAGAGTTTGCAGCATCTCTTAAGCTGAGAATTGCATTAAGGCTTGCCGATGTCCCTGCTGCAAATTCAGGAACTTTGATTTCTCAGGCACTTGCAACCGGTGTTTTCACCGATGAGTCTGAAAGTGCAATATTCAAATTTTATGGAATTGCACCCTATGTAAGTCCCTATTATCAGGCATTTGTCCTTGATGCCCGGAAGGACTTCTGTCCGACAAATACCCTGGTTGATATGATGGGTACTCTTAATGACCCGCGGCGAACTGCCTGGTTCACTCAATATCCTGAAGATAACGTTTATACAGGATTACCTTATGGGAAAACCGGATCAAGCAGCTATTCTAAGTTTTCGCACTTCAGCGATCAGATAAGAATCGATCCGGCATACGCTACTGTTCTGTGCGATTATATTGAAGTTGAATTCCTTCTTGCAGAAGCAGCCGAAAGAGGTTTGGGTGGCGTTACAGGTGCCGAAGCACATTATAATAATGCCATTCTTGCAAGTATGAGTTATTGGGGTATATCTGATGCTGAAGCTAGTGCTTACCTTGCCCAGCCAAGCGTTGCTTATTCTACTGCTACGGGAACTTATAAGCAAAAAATCGGAACCCAGAAGTGGCTCGGTCTTTTTGACAGAGGTGTAGAAGCCTGGGCTGAATGGAGAAGACTTGATTTCCCGGTCTTGAATGTTCCGGCGGGTATGACATATTCAGATATTCCTGTCAGAATGCCATATCCATTTAATGAGAACAAGATGAATAAAGCCAACTATGATGCAGCATCTTCCGCAATTGGAGGAGATGAAGTTTCCACAAAACTTTTCTGGGATAAATTCTGATAGGTATATAGAAAGAACAGATTTGTAATAATTTTGAAAAGAGGCTGGTCTCCATGAGAACAGCCTCTCTTCTTTTACTCAATCCTCAGATTGATGAGTTCAAGCCTTGTTGTTGTTGCCCTTAGTACTTTTATAACAATATTGCCCATCCTGATTGTATCACTATTCCCGGGGATACTGCCATGGAAATACAAAATCATACCAGCAAGCGTCTCATAATCATCTTCTTCAGGAAGGCTGAGGTGGTATTTTTCATTCAGGTAATCGATCTCAATCCTGCCAGAGAAAATAAACTCATTCTGGCCGACAACCTTTTCAATAAGATCATTTGTATCATGTTCATCCTCAATATCACCTACAATTTCTTCAAGGATATCTTCGATAGTAACCATGCCTGAGGTCCCACCGAACTCGTCAACTACAAGTGCAATATTCTTTTTTTCCTCAACGAATAATTTCAGGAGCTTATTTGCAGGCATTGTTTCCGGAACAATTGCCAGCTTCCTTAATGATGACCGGATTTCTGTCGGATTTTTAAAGATATCCTTCAATTCGAAATAACCTATGATATTATCTATTGAATTTTGAAAAACCAGGATTCTCGATAGCCTGGTTTCGATAAACTTTTCTTTGAGCTCATCTACAGTGCTATTACTCTCAACTGCCTCAATCTCAGTTCTCGGAATCATACACTCCCTTAGCTTTACATTCGAAAAATCAAGCGCATTCTGAAAAATTCTTATATTATGATGATCCGGTTCAGATTCCTCTTTACTCTGTTTACTCATATTAACAAAATGGTCAAGATCAACCTTACTGAAAACAAGATTCTCCTGTTTCTTTTCACCGGCTCTGACCCTGAAAAATATCTTGATGAAAAGATTTGAAGCAGCAAGAGTAAATTTGCTTATCGGGTAAAAGAGGAAAAAGAAAAAAAGTGTAGGGATACTTAAAAATTTAAGAAAAAAGTTAGGCGAGATTATGAATATTGTCTTCGGAAGAAACTCTGCTACAAACAGTATTATAGCTGTGGAAATGAAAGTATTGAGTATAAGGACCAAAAAGTCAGAATCAAAAATGGGAGTTAATATCGGTCCCAGAATACTTGAAAAGACCAAACCATAAATAACCAGTGCAATATTATTACCTATCAGCATAGTCGCGATATACTGACCAGGATTATTAGTAAATAATTTTAATATTTCCGATCCGAAAACTCCCTGCTTCCTGTCAAGTTCAATACGGAGTTTGTTAGAGGTAACAAAAGCAATCTCCATACCGGAAAAAAATGCTGAGAGTAGTATTGCGAGCAGTATGATCAGGATTCCGTTCATACATCAAAGTTAACTCTTTTTTTCCTGCATTTGGTTTAACAGTGGTTCAAGAACAACAAGCAAGCTATTCCTCGTCATTAAAATAGATAACTGCACTTACCTTTTTGATTTTCCTGTGTTGAAGATGTGAATCAGATTCAAATCCAAATCCCTGGATAATCTGGTCAACGTTGGTTATTTTGACAAACCTGTCGGTATATATAAGATCTTTTTCCTGATTCCAGTTTAATACTTCGGTTTCAAGTTTATCATTACTCTCATTTATTACAACAACACTGTCCTTCAGCTCCCAAGTATTATTGGGTTTAGTAAACTTTGCATATTTGGAAGTAACTGATCCTACAGGTTCTTTCTGTCCATTGTAAAAAACGACTTTGATACCTGATCTGAATTCTGAGTAGGGTATTTCAGTATTATTGTATTGTTCCATCAGATGCGAAGACATTATAAGCTGTAGTTTTCCNGAATCGGAGAGGACTGTCTCAAAATCCTTCACAGTAAGGGATGGCAGGGTAAGAAGATCTGATTTAGGTATGAGGCCTATTTTATTCTCGCATGACAAAACAATCCCGGATAAAACAGCAATAACTGAAATCAGAAATGGGGTGGTAAATTTCATGGATGAACTTATTATAAAGGCAGATTTATTTAATTCCCAGCCTGTAAAGTATTAAGCTGCCTGCGGAACTCCTAATCGTATTTACGTTTAAGAAACCAGAAGTCATAAAGGTTTAAACTAAATCCCAATGTGTAATAGTTTTCTGTAAAAAGATTACTATTTGCAGGACCGTATTTCCGGGTAAAGTCAAAATAGAGATTGGTCTTTGATAAAGACCGTTTCATAGGGAAACCAATACCAAAGCTTGCACCATACTCCTTTAACTGGTTATTGTTGATAATCAAATAATTATCTGCTATATGACCCCCAATACGGTACTCCACCCTTTTCAGGAGACTGTAGTTTGAATATTTGTCAGGTATGTATTCTGCACCGAATAAAAATGATTTTGTATCGGCTGCATAACCATTGTCACCAGGAATTTTTGATTTTGACCATTTTGTTGAGACAAAATCAATCCCGACTGTGAACTTGTCTTTTTTTCCAACCGAGATACCCAGTCTGAAAGTGCCAGGGATAAAAGTTTTGGTTGAGTCATCAGCAACATACGAAATGGTATCTCTCGCAGTTGAGTTGAAATCTGTAAACTTATAGGAAAGATATTCGTATTTGGAGTTGTAGTTTTTACCGGAACTAAGTGAAACACCTGCATTCAGAAAGTAGTCATTCTTCAGAGAGACGGTATATTGAATTCCATAATTAAAATTCACCCCACCTAAATGTAGTCTTTCCGAAGAGTTATTATGAAAATTATGCAAAACATCGATAAAGTTGATCTCGTAAAATCTGTTAACCTGCCCGAAAAGTAATGTCATATTAACTCCGACAGAAAGATTTTTACCAAGCATGATCCCCGATCCAAGAAAGAAATTATTATATCCGCCGTCTCCTGCATGAGTTGAAGAGTATTCCCCGGTTAACGGGTTATAACCGGGATCAGTTTTAAGCACGGAATTATAAATTTTATAATATCCATTACTAATAGGTACAGTACCAAGAGCAACTCCCCATCCTTTTCTGATAGGAAATCCCATCATCAGATGATCAAAATTGAGGTCATCTGAATTATAATGTGATGTGCCGTCTGATATTTTATTCATACTATAATCCAGACCGAAATCGAATACAAATGAATTTGTATCAAGGCTGCTATACGATGCCGGATTTGAAAAATAAACGGAGCTGTTACCCCTTGAGGAAGTTTCAATGCCACCCATACTCAGACTTCTGAAAGAACCGGTAGGTTCCATTGTACCAATATTAAACCTTGAATAGGGAGAATTAACAAGTTTCTGGCCTGTAGCCGTATAGGTAAATGAAAATAGAGTGATGGAAATGGCAATTATCAGTTTATGTTGCATTGCATTCTAAAATATAATTTAAACCATCAATCACAATATCAGGCATATATGTAAATTGATAATTGATTTTGTCTTTAAGATATTCACTGTCGCCGCCTGTCAGTATAATTTTAAAATCAGTGTGCTTTTTCTCAAACGTGCGAATATACTCATTTATTTCATATGTCACTCCTGTAATTACACCGGCTGTTATAGCATCATTAGTATTTCGTCCCGGGAAAGTATAATTATCCTGAGGAGAAACAAGCGGTAGTTTACCTGTAAATTTATGTAGTGCCTTAAATCTCATTGCCAAGCCGGGTGAGATATTGCCTCCTTTATAGATTTCACCTGAAAGAAATTCAAAAGTAATGGCTGTACCGGCATCTATTATAAGAATCTCTTCTCCCGGGAAATGGTAGTATGCTCCTGCCACAGCAGCTATCCTGTCTGTCCCCAGTGTCTCAGGTGTATCATACTCTATCTTAAATGGTAATTTTGATTTGTGATTGAGAATATGAACTTCAGGAATATTTACCGTAAGNAAATCAAAAATATATTCGGGAGTATTCCTTACTGAAGAGATAATGGCTTTATCTATTTTATACGGAGATAACTTCTTTTCCAGTTTCTCACANCTGAATTCTTTCGACCTGAAGTGGGTAATCATCTCCTTCCGGTCGAAAATTGCAAACTTCGTACTTGAATTTCCAATGTCAATTATCAGATTCATGGTATTTTTAAAATGCAAAGGTATGAAAGCCAAATCCATTAACCGCAAAGGTCGCAAAGAAATTATACAAAGGTCGCAAAGATACGATAGGAATGAAAGGCCTTTGTGTGCTTTGCACCTGCTTAGCGTGCTTTGCAGTTAACTGATTTCATGAGAAAACCGGTAATTGTTTACCAGGTACTCATCGCAAATCGTCGCTATCGGTTGCAAAAGAAAGATTTCAAGATCCCCTGGCGAGTGAATTTTGGTGTTAAAAAAAACTAATGAACAGGAGGGCTGCTCACATGCGACTCCAATATCTCACCAAGCAACCTGATAGCCGACTTAACTGATCTCACATCATTTATTGTGAGACTCAGTTTAGCGGCTTTTTGTTTCATGTTCATTTGCTTTTGCTTCCTGTTGACATAATTCATGATTGACACGAAAAGAGCACTGCGGTAGAATTGTGAATTTTGATCAGAGACAAAGTAGGCGATAAGAAGGTTATTCTTCAACAGGATTTTTTCGATTCCGATTTTTTCTGCGATCCATTTAATTCTTACAATATCAAGCAGAGCTTCTGCAGGAGGGGGTATAGGCCCAAATCTGTCGATAAGCTTATTTTCAAAAAGCAATAACGTATCAACAGAATCAATCTCATTAAGTTCTTTATACAACCTTATCCTTTCCGAAATATTTGATATATATTCATCGGGGAACATAATTTCCAGATCAGTATCAATTTGAAAATCTGACACATATGGTTTACTGTGAGCTGGTTGTGCCTGTAAGGTAACTTTTTCTCCTTCTGTTGATGGTTCTCTGAATTCAGCCTCCCTCAGTTCGAGCAGAGCTTCATTTAATATCCTCTGATATGTCTCAAATCCTACATCAGCAATGAATCCGCTCTGTTCACCTCCTAGCAGATTTCCGGATCCCCTTATATCAAGATCCTGCATGGCAATATTGAATCCGCTTCCAAGTTCTGAAAACTCTTCAATTGCTTTGAGTCTTCTCCGGGCTTCATGAGTGAGGGTCGAAAGCGGGGGAGCAAGAAGGTAACAGAAAGCCTTTTTATTCGACCGGCCTACTCTTCCCCTTAGCTGATGTAATTCAGAAAGACCAAAATGATGTGCATCATTGATGAAAATGGTATTTG
>JGI20214J51088_10002107_pt1 | contig 13428 bp, 13 predicted proteins | sample WetSurMetagenome_FD_51088 | JGI IMG/M metagenome (IMG submission 51088)
GATGATTCGGGCGACATTGAATTGAGCAGCCGGCCGGTCCCTTCAATCAGATGTATGTTAACAGCTTTGTCTTTCAGCTCAGGATAATCTTTGCGAATGACGAATTTGTTCATTTCAGCAAGTGCGCCTGCAATTTCAACTCCCGATGGCCCGCCTCCGATTATCACAATATTCAGCAACCTCTCCTGCTCCGATTTATCAGTTGTCGCAACTGCATTCTCAAAATTCATCAGAATAGAGTTCCTTAAATCGAGAGCTTCAGCTATCGACTTCATTCCTTTGGAATATTTCTGCATCTTATCGGAGCCAAAAAATGAGTTTGTCGCTCCATGGGCAAGCACCAGAAAATCGTAATTTAATTTACCAATTGAAGTTACAAGCTGATTATCTGATACATTAACCTCCAGCACCTCAGCTTTGCGAATATAGAAGTCATTATACTTCTGAAATACTTTTCTTATCGGGAAGGTAATTGAATCTGCATCCAGTCCGGCTGATGCTATCTGGTAGAACAAAGGCTGAAACTGATGGTAATTATGTTTGTCGATAATGACAACCTGATAAGGAGAGTTCCGCAGCTTCTTTGCAAGGGTCAGTCCGCCAAAGCCGCATCCGACAATTACAACCCTTTTTTTATCTGTTGCCGGAATGTTTATCATTCTGGGATACTATTTGCATGTTAGCCTTAAAATAAAGGTGCTGGTTACTTGTCAGCCAGCAACAGAAACTCCGAAGCTCATATTTTTAATAATCTCAAAGATAATACTTGCAAAGCCTGTTATGACAATACCTGCGATACAAATCCCGAGAGCAAGACGTGTGGGAAAGTCGCTGCTGATTTTTTCAATAGGGTTATCACTTTTGTTGATAAACATTGCCTTCACTACCAGCAGATAATAGTACAATGATATAATTGTATTTAAAAGAGCGATGGTCACGAGAAGATAGAACCCCTTCTCGGCAGCCGCTGTAAAAAGGAAAAACTTCCCGAAGAATCCGGCGAATGGCGGAATCCCGGCAAGGGAAAACAGCCCCAGCAGCATCACAAGGCTTAAACCGGGATTAGTCTGGTAAAGTCCGTCATACTCATCAATATTCTCTTTTCCCCGGGCATCTGATACAGCTGCAACGACTCCAAATACTGCCAGGTTTGAGAAAATATAAACAAGAATATAATATATAACCGATGCCATTCCAAGCTGATTGCCTCCGATCAGCCCCAGCAGAATATAACCTGCCTGGGAAATAGAAGAGAAGGCAAGGAACCTTTTTAGATTCTGCTGTCGAATGGCAAAAAGGTTACCGACAGTCATTGTGAGAACAGCAGAAATATATATAAGCTTCTGCCAGGTAACAGTAATAACGGGGAAAACTGTAAACAGGATAATTATAAAAATAAATATGGCGGCACCTTTCGAAATAACTGACAGATATGATGTTATATTAACAGGAGCTCCTTCGTAAACATCAGCGGTCCAGAGATGGAACGGTACGATTGATATTTTGAATGCCATGCCGGCAAAGAAGAAAATAAAACCGAGTATCTGAAGGTTTTTGCTTTCAAACAGCTGTGCCACTTCATTGAAATAGAGTGTTCCCGTTGTCCCGTATATCATCGCCAGGCCGTACAGCAGTACTCCGGAAGAGAGAGATGAGATAAGAATAAGCTTAATACCTGCTTCGGCTGACTTGTTGTTGTATCTGTCCCAGGCAGCAAGTGCAGCGATTGGTATTGTTGCCAGTTCAAGACCGAGATAGAACATAAGAAAATGACCAGCCGATATCATGAAATTCATTCCGGCAAGTGTCGAAATCACAAGTATAAAATATTCACTTACCTTATCCTTATTTTCTGCTTTGCTGAGCCAGGTAACCGATTGTATTAATACAAGCAATGCTCCGATATTAAGGATGTTTTTCATTGCGAGCCTTGTATTGTTTACTTCATACATTCCCCCGAACAGTGTACCTTCGGGTGATGGCAGAAATCCTGTTATTGTTATAAGAGCAAAAAGGACTATTGAAAACAGACTGACAGATTTCCTGCTTTTGGAACCTGCGAATATTTCAGCTGTCAGGATCAGCAATGCCGCAAAAGTCAGTAGCAGTTCATGCCGCATTAATGCAAAGTTTTCCAGACTCATATTATTTCTTTGTACGATATAATTGTTTGTAATCCATTCATGTCATTTGTCATTGAAAGGGTCCTAAAACGGATTCAATGCCAGTATTTTACTTATTATTGGCTGAAGGCTGACTCCGATCATCGAAGAGAGCAGGAAAGGAGCCATCCCGATAAAAACAACGAAAGTTATCAGTGTCACTGTTGATACCTTCTCATACCACCTGGCATCGGTAAGATGTTCATAATGATCATTNGTAACCGGTCCAAGAAGAAGTATTGCGATAACTCTGAGAATATATACGGCTGTAATTACAATTGAAGTAACCGCAACAATAATCATTATCCTGTAAAACAGTTCAGGATGCTGAAATGCCCCGACAAAGATTGTCATTTCAGCAACAAATCCGCTTAAGCCCGGAAGACCAAGAGATGCCAGACCGGCAATTACATAGCATACCGACAGGAAAGGAATAACTTTCATCAGTCCGCCCATTTCATTTATAAGCCTTGTATGAGTCCGGCCATATATCATTCCGATAAGGGCAAAAAACAGGGCTGTCATAAGTCCGTGTGAGATCATCTGGATAATTGCCCCGTTCATCGCAGTTTTGTTCATCATCAGGATCGCAAAAAGTACAAGTCCGCAATGGCTCACCGATGAATAAGCATTGATGTATTTCAGGTCTTTCTGGACTATAGCGCTGAATGCACCGTAAACAACACTTATGGTTGTAAGAATTATAAATATCCATGAGAGTTCATGGGCAGCTTCGGGCATCAGGAAAATTGCAACCCTGAAGCAGCCATATCCCCCAAGCTTCATCAGCACCCCGGCATGAAGCATCGAAACTGCTGTCGGTGCTGATGAATGACCATCGGGCGACCAGGTATGGAAAGGGAATAATGCACCAAGCACGCCAAAACCTACAAATGTCAGCGGGAAAAATATATACTGAGCCTTTATAGGGATTGTGATCTTTGAAATCTCAAGAATATTAAAGGAGGTCTGACCACCGTCAGGTGCCGAGTTAAAATGAATTCCCAGTATCCCGACAAGCAGAAGTGCGGAAGCCCCCATAAGCATTAGGGTCAGTTTCATTGCAGAATACTCTTTCGGACCGCTTCCCCAGATGCCTATCAGAAGGTACATCGGGATCACAGCAAGCTCATAAAAAAGGAACATTGTAAACAGGTCGATCGAGATAAAGAAACCGAAAACACCTGTCGCAAGAAGAATCAGCGATATAAAGAATTCTTTTGTAAGGAATTCCATTTCCCACGACGCAAATATCCCTGCAAATACAACTACCGATGTTAGCCCAATCATTGCCACCGAGATACCATCCACACCGACGGCATAATGAATATTCAGGCTCTTGAACCAGACGATATCCTTAACAAACAGCATTTCAGCTGTATTACCTGCATGGCGGGCTGAAAGGTAAAGAAAGATGAGAAGTGCTGAAAGGAGAAATTGTATCCCCATTCCGATACTTGCAACGGTTTTCACCTGCCGGATATCCTTTGTCAGCACGATACCGGTTATCGTAAGGACCGGGATTAAAACAAATAATGATAATATATTCATATTTTAAGATCGTTCATTCTCACTAACGCCATAAATAAATAATAATCACTGCCAGNAATATTGCTCCTGAAACGAAAACAAAAGCATATTTCTGTATCTGACCCGATTGAAATTCTCTTATTCTGAAAGAGACAGACTGAGTTACAGCTGCTATAGCATTCATAGTGCCGTCAACAATATGTCTGTCGAACCAGGCTACCGGTTCAGAAATAAATCTGAAAATGACCTTTTTTGTAATAAAAAGATATATTTCATCAATATAGAATTTATTATAGGCCCATTTATATGAGTATTTGAATGTTGCAGCCAGCTTTTCCGGAAGCAAATTCTTTTTCGCATATAAAATGTAGGCAATTCCTATTCCCAGAAGTCCGATAAGAACAGATGGTATTGCCACTCCCCATTCAATCTCTGTCTCAAATATCTTACTATCGGATGTCACCAGCCTGCTGAAGGGAATAAATCCTGATACAGCTGCTCCGATGGCAAGAATTATAAGAGGTACTGTCATTGTCGCCGGAGCCTCATGAGGGGTATGGTGATAGCTGGTCTCTTCTCCCCAGAAAACACTGAAATAAAGGCGGAACATGTAAAAAGCTGTGATACCGGCAACAGCATACTCAATGGCAAACAGCAGTTTATTATGGGTGAAAGCAGCGGCAAGTATCTCATCCTTACTGAAGAATCCCGAAAAAGGAGGTATCCCGGCAATCGTCAGGCAGGCTATCAGAAATGTTATATGAGTTATTGGCAGGTATTTGCGCAATCCTCCCATATCGTTCATATAATTGCTGTGAACAGCATGAATTATTGCACCTGCACCGAGGAAAAGCAGCGCTTTGAACATTGCATGTGTGAAAAGATGGAACATCGATGCCATGTATCCCAGGCCTTCATGTCCCCCATATCCCGAAACTCCGAGAGCTAGCATCATGTATCCTATCTGTGAGATTGTCGAATAGGCCAGGACACGTTTTATGTCTGTCTGGACACAGGCGATTATTGCGGCAAAGAGGGAGGAGAAAGCGCCGACCCAGGCAACAACAGTAAGGGCTGCCGGAGCTGCCAGTGCATAAATCGGGAACATTCGTGCAACCAGGTAAACACCTGCAACTACCATTGTGGCCGCATGGATAAGTGCAGAAACCGGAGTAGGACCTTCCATTGCGTCCGGAAGCCAGATGTGGAACGGGAACATAGCCGATTTGCCAACGCCTCCCATGTAAACAAATATCATCGACCACGTCATTACCGAAAGACCCAGAAACCCAATACCGCTTCCCTGCAAAATAGCCGGTCCTGCAGGATCAGTAAGTGTTATAAAATCAAATGTCTTTGTGTTGAATGAAAGAATCAGGATACCGATCAGGAATCCCAGGTCGGCAAACCTGGTTACAATAAATGCCTTCTTCGAAGCTCTCACTGCCGATGGTTTCTGGTAATAAAATCCGATCAGCAGATAAGAAGAAATACCCACAAGTTCCCAGAAGATGTACATCTCGAAAATGTTTGTTGCAAGAACAAGCCCCAGCATCGAAAATGTAAAAAGCGACAGAAAAGCATAATATCGCTCAAAGCCTTTTTCTCCCTTCATATAGCCAAGACTGTAAATATGAACCATAAGGGATACAGTGGTTATTACAATGAGCATCATTACAGATATCGGATCAATAAGAACTCCCATATCAATGTGCAGCTTATCGGTCAGCTGGAGCCAGGTCATATTATATGCAGTGATCTTCTGAAAAGCGCCGTCGATCCTTTCACTCTGAAAGAAATAGAGATAAGCCGTAATATAAGAGAGTACGGCAATAGCTGCCAGCCCGGCAGTGCCAAGCAATCCTGAAAGTTTTGGTTTCAGTTTATGTCCCGCCAGCCCGAGCAACAGAAACATCAGGAAGGGAATGATCAGAATAGAGACTGTATAGGTAAAGTTGACCATAAATAGTGTCGGAGTTGAATTATATATATCAGTATTTCATCGTATTAACATCTTCAACATTGATTGTTGTGAACCTTCTGTAGATATTGATGATTATTGCAATAGCTACTGCAGCCTCAGAGGCGGCCACCGCAATTATAAACAGAGAGAAAAAGAATCCTTCGAGTTTATGTGGAAAAAGGTACCTGTTGAATGCCACAAAATTTATATTGACCGAATTAAGTATCAGTTCGAGCGACATAAGAATTGTTATCAGGTTTCTACGGGTAAGAAAGCCATAGACACCGATAAAAAACATTATCGCGGCTAGAACCAGAAAATATGTAAGAGGTATTCCGGCATTCATGTTTTTACTGTTTATTTGTTTGTGACTGTGAATCCCTGGGGCCAGCTTTTTTTGCAATTACGATTGCTGAAATCATTGCTGCCAGAAGCAAAATTGAAATCACCTCAAATGGCAGGATATAACCATCTTTACTGACCGATAAAAGAGAATTGCCAACAAGGTGCATATCAACCTCCCTCGCTGCTTCTGTTGTAGCTGAAAATTTAAAATCAAGAATTGTAATTATTGTTACCAGTGCACCCGACAGCGATGCAAGTGCAGAAAACAAGACTTTTTTCAATTCCACCGGTTCAAACTTCTGGTTTATGCGACTCGTAAGCAGGATTGAAAATATTATAAGCACCACAATACCTCCTGCATAGAGGGTAAGCTGAACGGCAGCCAGAAACTGGTAATTAAGCATAAAATAAAGTCCTGCAGTTGATATCAGAACGAAAAGCAGGTAAGCAGCTGCCCGTAATATCCTGCGGCTGGTAACAGTAAGGATGGAGCAGGCTACAATTATTACTGAAAATAACAGAAACATTATTTGATTTGAGGTCATCACTCAACTCCTTTCATTAATTGTGAACCAGGTTGATTTAATACTTTTGTCAGAAGAGCCTTGTTAAAAACAGCATGTTCAAATTTCGTGGAAAAGGCAAGTGCCTGCGAAGGACATGTCTTTACACATAATGCGCAGAAAGTACATTGACCTAACCTGTAAACGTGCCTGTCAATTGCCTTCCTTTTTTTACCGTCCTCAGTTTCAACTATTTTGGTTATGATTTCAATTGACGAGTTCGGACAATTCAACTGGCAGATCCCGCAGCCCGTGCATTTATGTTCATTCTTTTCATTATGAGGCATTATTACCTCTCCTTTAGCACGTTCTGTTATTACAAGGGTTTTCCGGTTCTCAGGATACTTATCNGTTACAATGGCGGAAGGTCTGAAAAAGTAAGATGCTGTGACTTTCATGCCCTTCAGAAGTGACCAGACACCCAAAACTATGTCCTTCAGATAATTTATAATATTTCTCATTCAGAGTTATCTATTTAATACTATTAACCTTCCTAAACCCACCTCTAACCCCTCCCTTATCTTCGGTCTTCTGTCTTCTGTCTTCTGTCTCATTTTTACCTTTATCTTTTATCTTTTAAAAATGCCACCCCATCAGGACTATTAATGCCATGACCAGAACATTGACAAGATTTATGGGGAGGAGATATTTCCATTCAAGAGTAAGCAGCTGGTCAATCCTCAACCTTGGGAATGTCCATTTGAAGAGCATAATGACCCAGATAACAAAGAAGGTTTTACCGAAGAACCATACAAATGGAGGTATAAAATCCATTATCCTGTTGAATCCGTCCCAGGCACCAACATGAAATGGCATCCATCCGCCAAGNAATACTGTGGCTGCTATCGAAGCCACAATGAACATATTTATATATTCGGCAAGGTAGAAAAAGGCAAATTTGATTCCCGAATATTCAGTATGGTAACCGGCGGTAAGCTCCGATTCAGCTTCAGCAAGGTCGAAAGGCCCGCGNTTGGTTTCCGCAGTACCTGCAATAATATAAACTATAAATGCAATGAATGCCGGAATATGCCCTTTGAAGATAAACCAGCCTGTCCGTTGAGCTTCAATTATTTCTGACAGCTGCATCGAGCCTGCAAGAATAACCATAGTGATCAGGGATAGTCCGATCGACAATTCGTAGCTCACAATCATCGCCCCGCTTCGCATTGCTCCCAGAAGTGAATACTTGCTGTTGCTCGACCATCCGGCCAGCAGGACCCCGATAACACTCATCGATGAAACTGCAATGACATAGAATACTCCAATATTAAAGTCTATTGCATGCAGTCCCTTTCCGAAAGGAATGGCGGCAAGGACCATGAAATTCACGATAATTACAATGTATGGCGCGAGATTAAACAAAAAGCTGTCAGCATTTTTTATTGGTATAAGCTCTTTGAAAAGGAGTTTTATCAGGTCGGCTATTGTCTGGAAGATCCCATAAGGACCCAGTCTGTTCGGGCCAAGCCGGTTCTGAAGGAACGCACATACTTTTCTCTCGGCATAGACAAGGAAAAGCCCGATAACTGCATAAAAAAGAAGGAAAAGAACTCCNACAATAACCATTTCCGTAACAGTCGTCCAGAAGGGTGACATAGCATTTTTCAGGCTTGTGTCAATCCACTGCGTCAATGAAGTAAAATCGTAAATGTCAAATGGCATATATATCTAATTATATCTTTCAACCGTCATTGTGATCCCCTCCAACCGGAGGGGTGAAGCAATCTTTTTACTTTTATCTTTTATTTTACAACTCCAAATTTTAGGCACTCTAGTCACTCCAAACTTCACTACCTGTCAATATCCGGAATTACAAAGTCGAGTGACCCGAAAATTGCAATAAGGTCAGCTATTTTGAATCCCTTTGTCAGATGGTTAAGTACTGAAAGATTGGCAAAATTCGGAGTCCTGAACTTTACACGATAAGGTGTCTTGTTCCCGTCGCTTATAATAAATACTCCGAGCTCACCCCGGGGAGTTTCAACCCGCTGCCAGTACTCACCCTCAGGAAGTTTAATTATCGGCTTCATNTTCACTGCGTAGGGGCCTTCCGGAATATTATCGATCAACTGGTCAATAATATTCATCGATTCTCTCATCTCCTCAACCCTTGCCAGGTATCTGTGGAATGAATCACCAGTANTATAAAGTACTTCATTGAATTTAACCCTGTCGTAAGCGCTGTAAGGTTCATGTTTCCTTACATCACACGANAAACCTGAAGCTCTTCCCGACGGACCTGTAATTCCATATGCTATTGCATCCTTAAGTGATAGCGGCCCGATTCCTTTAGTCCGCCCGTGGAAAATCACATTGCCTGTTAAAATATCATCATATTCAGGNAGTACTTTTCTGAAATGCTTTAAAAAATCCTTAACACTTTTCTGGAAGTTGGGATGCAGGTCATACATAACTCCACCCGGGCAGTTATAGCTGACTATCATTCTACCCCCGGTGGTCTCTTCAAAAATATCGAGTATCATCTCCCTGTCGCGCAGACCGTAAAAGAAACAGGTCTGGCCGCCGAGATCCATTCCGTATGAAGCCCAGAAAAGCTGATGAGACTGGAGACGGGTCAGCTCCGACATAATTGTCCTGATCACCTTTATCCTGTCAGGAATCTCAATCTCCATAGCCTTTTCAACTGCAAGGCATACAGCTTCATTATTAATATGGGCGGCAAGATAATCCATCCGGTCGGTAAGATGTATTATTTGCTGATATGTAAGACTCTCGCACATCTTTTCAATTCCCCTGTGAATATACCCGAGATGTGGTTCCACATTTTTGACAATTTCGCCCTTAAGAGAAACCACAAGTCTCATCACACCATGGGTGGAAGGATGCTGAGGACCTATGTTTATGAGGTATTCCTTCTGTTCGTCAGTGGTAATATCCTTTACTGTTTCTTCCATAAATTACCAGGTAATAATATCATCATCAACATAGTCTTTTCTAAGCGGGAATCCCCAGGAACTGTTCAGGAATAGTCTTCTTAGGTCGGGATGATTCACAAATCGTGTCCCAAGCAGGTCGAACGCTTCTCTTTCATGAAGATCAGCAGCTTCCCATATATCGGATACGGAATCGAATTGGGGATTTTCTCTGTCGGAAGTACGGGATTTAATCACCACCATGTGTCCATGCTTTGTCGAACGAAGATGATAAATCAAACCAAGATCAGGCACATAGTCCACCCCCGTAATAGAAACCAGGAAATCAAATAAGGTCTCCTNCTTCTCCCTTAGCTGACTGGCCAGTGAATGTAATTTTGCAGGAGGCACTGTAACTTCAGTGAATTGTTTTCCCTCCTTTATTTCGAAATCGGCGTCGAGCGATTTTATAAATTCTCCCAATTGTTTATTATCCATTTATAATCAGGTTTCTGAGAGCAAAAAACTACTATTTGTAATTATGCGAAGCATTTCTGACTTTCCTCGATTTTATTGTCTGGGTCTCTATCAGTCTCTGAAGCTGAAGCATTCCGTATAACAGTGCCTGAGGCCGGGGAGGACATCCGGGAACAAAAACATCGACAGGGATTATCAGTTCAACACCTCTTACTATTGTATAAGAGTCGCGGTAAAAAGGTCCGCCTGTAATTGTACAGGCTCCCATTGCCACAACATACTTTGGCTCCGACATCTGATCATAAAGACGCTTTAGAACGGGAGCCATTTTTTTGACAATCGTACCGGCAACAACAATAACATCGGCCTGACGTGGGCTGGCTCTGTAAACCTCCATGCCGAACCTTGCAAAATCATGCTTGGGTGCTCCTGTCTGCATCATTTCTATTCCGCAACAGCTCGTGGCAAATGTAAGCGGCCACAATGAGTTCTTCCTTCCCCAGTTAATTACGTCATCAATTGTTGTCAAAAGAACATTTGTACCCGATTCCTTTAGCAGTTCGAGGCTCTCATTGTCTCCGAACTCCTCATTTTTCATTCCTTTTATTCCCATATCAGCGCGTGTTTCTTCCAGGCATAAAGCAACCCAAGACCGAGTATTAAAAAGAAAATCACAATCTCAATGAATGCTGTCATCCCGACCTCTTTCATTACAACTGCCCACGGGAATACAAGAACAGTTTCAACATCGAAAACAAGAAAAAGGATGGCAAACATATAGTATCCGATATTGAACTGGAGCCAGGTTACACCCTCGGTGGGGATTCCGCATTCATAAGGATCAAATTTCTGTGGATTAAATGATTTCGGAGATACAATAAGTGAAAATATCGGTATCAGGCCGACAAAGATTACTCCGACGATAAAAAAGAGAATCAGCCATTCATTATTCATGAAACCAGGATTTAGATTTTGCAAAAACCGGCTAAAAATAGATAATTTTTTATTTAATGTTAAATTATTAACATATATAAGCATGAGGATATGATAAATATGATATCAGGGTATGAATCCAGAAGAGGTATTGAAATGTTCTATCTTTGTAAGATCAACTTACAGGAAATTTAAAAGGAGTTACTATGCAGAAAAGAGTATGTTCACAGGTGGTCAGAGGACAACATGCCGTTGACGGTGCTGGTGTGCGTCTGCGCAGGGTCCTGGGTTTAAGGAGTGTAAAGGATTTTGATCCTTTTCTAATGCTTGATGGTTTTGACTCAACCGATCCGAAAGATTACATCAGGGGATTCCCCTGGCATCCTCATCGNGGTATTGAAACAGTGACATACCTGTTAAAAGGGGAAATAGAACACGGCGACAGTCTTGGCAACAGTGGATTTATAAGGGATCTTCAGTGTCAATGGATGACAGCGGGGTCAGGAATTATTCACCAGGAGATGCCAAAAGCTTCTGAAAGGATGCTGGGCTGTCAGCTTTGGGTCAATCTTCCGAAAAAGGATAAAATGACTGAGCCCGCCTATCGCGATATTAAACAACAGGATGTTTCAGTGATCAATGAAAAAAGTGCAACGATAAGAGTCTTATCTGGAAACTACAATAACACCAGCGGGGCGGTTAAAGGTGAATACATACATGTCCAGTATCTGGATGTGGCCCTTGAACCCGGAAGTATCTGGAGCTATCAGCAAACTTCCAACGATCAGACATTATTTCTTTATCTTATTGATGGAACACTGGCTGCGGATGATGCGCATGTAAATTTTGAAGAAAAAGCATGTGCAATGCTTATGTCTGCATCCTCATCAAACGGTTCTGACTTTGATGAAGTACTGGTTAAATCAGGTACCGGCGGAGCGAGGTTTTTCCTGATAGCCGGTAAGCCTCTTAAAGAACCTGTTGCCTGGGGCGGGCCCATTGTAATGAATACGGATGAAGAACTTGAAGAAGCCTTCAGGGAACTTGATGAAAACACTTTCATAAAACACAATAAGCCGAGGGAACTATAAAAATGAAATTATATGAGTATCGTTAATCATTAACGGATATTATCCAAAGTAAAAGATTCCTCGCTAACGCTCGGAATGACATAATTCGTTTGTTGGACAAGGGGGAAAAGAAAGGAGATTCGCCAACGCGAATCTCCTTTCTTTTCCCCCTGTTTTCCAAAAATAATGTTGTCATTCCGAATCCCGGGTCCTCGGGATGAGGAATCTCTGAAAAATGAGACAGGACTATTGATCAATAAGAATTGGATTCAATATGGAAGATTCCTGATACTCATATTATTCTATTTCACAAATTTTGCTTTCTTAAGATATTCAGCACTCAGCCTGATGCCTTCAAGTGATTCCTTAAGCATAGCAGCCTGCGCCTGAGGGTCTCTCTGTCCAAAACCGCCCGGAGCACCCTGTCCTCCCTGGGGTGGTGCACCGGCCTGCTGACCCGGCTGTCCTCCCTGAGGGGGTCTCTGAGCCTGCGGAGGCTGTTGCTGTTGTGCTGCCTGAACACCGCCCTGTCTCTGTTTCATCTGCTCCATCCTGGCCAGTGACTGGACTTTCTGCTCTTCAGTCATTTTGGCTTCCATTTCGACGAACCAGTCCCTGAAACCATTTTTGTAGAACTGTTTGAAAATAGCCTGATAGTTTATTTTACCGCTTTCACCGATCACATATTCATCTTTAATGTGAAGGACTTTAAAACGGGTGGGATATTTCTTCAGATAAGCCACCGGATCCTGACCGCCGACTGTTATCCAGTAAACGTCCATCTGAAAGAAAACTTTATCGGGGTCTGTATTGGCAATAAGAAAGTCTTCATAGATCTGGTTNGTATTCGGGATCGTGGCAAATTCAAAATTGTGGTTATGATAACCGAATTTAATTCCTCTTTTNTTAGCCTCTTCACCTATTTTGTTCAGGAGNTCGCATTCTGCCTTAACTCCCTCAACNGTTNCCGCCCAGGTATTCATCGGGAAAACGACATATTTGCAGCCCATTATTTTATGGTCATCGAATACTTTTCCCCATGCGGTTAGCGTTCCAGGCACATCTTTTACATCAAACCTGGCACGAGCATGGCTCGAAATGATGTCCATTCCGTATTTCTTTGCAAGGGCGGCGTACTCAGCGGGTTTGAAACCTGCAACTGTACCGTTGCCCGAATTGTAGTTTGAAATCTCCATTACAACATAGCCGTCATTGGCAAGTGCCTTGAAAGAGCCTTCGATGTCCGACTCGAGGCCTTTTACTGAATAGGTGGCAATTCCAAGGTGCTTTTTCGATTTGGGTGCCGCTGAAAGCCCTAAAGATGTGACGAACAGAGCCAGAACCACAACAACACCGATACTTGAAAATCTCTTCATAGTTTTTATAAAATTAATTTTAATTAAAGTACGATCATCAGACTAACAGACATCCGGGATGTCCGTTTTATTGCAGACAAATGTAGAATATTTCATTTATACCTGTACATCTTAAACCTGACAATACTGTAAT
>JGI20214J51088_10002108_pt1 | contig 13428 bp, 15 predicted proteins | sample WetSurMetagenome_FD_51088 | JGI IMG/M metagenome (IMG submission 51088)
GAAATTTATAAATTAAAGATTTTAAAATATAAATGGCCGGAGTTGCGTTTGCGGATAAAATGTTCATCGGGAACCTATATCCGTTCTTTAGCGGCTGATATTGGGCAAAAAATCGGCTGCGGCGCTTACCTTGGCGCTCTTGTCAGAACTGAATTGAGAGAGTATAAATTAAAGAAGGCGGTTGATTTAGATAAAATAGATAAAGATAATTGGCAGAAATTATTATTTTAAATTATTCGCACAAATTCGCGGAATAGCATCATGCTCATGAAAAAGTATTCTCTCGAACTTGCTGTTTTTATCTGCGGTGCCGCCCTGATGATTTTGGAATTGGCCGGTTCTCGTGTTTTAGCACCTTACGTCGGTACTTCTTTGGTAGTTTGGACGTCACTCATCGGGATTATCATGGGTTTTTTGAGTCTTGGTTATTATGTGGGAGGCAAAATTGCTGACCGTGAAGCTAAGCCGGAAAAATTGGCAGTTGTTATTTTGGCTTCCGCTTTTTTTGTTTTATTGATTGTTTTTATCAATGCTCCGATCCTGAAATTTGTCCGCCTGATCGGTTTAAATCTTTATAGCGGTGCGATAATTTCTACCTTAGCTCTTTTTGCCATGCCCAGTTTTATTTTAGGAATTGTTTCTCCTTACGCGGTTAAATTAAAAATGAGCAGCTTGGATTATACTGGTCGCGTTGTCGGCGATCTTTACGCAATCTCCACTGTCGGCAGTATTGTCGGGACTTTTGCCGCCGGTTTTTTATTGATTCCCTTTTTAGGAACGGTAAAGATTTTGTATTTCATTACAGTAACTTTGGCCTTGGCTTCGCTTTTAGTTTGGTCGCAAAAATTCATTAAGGCAAGAATTTTTACTATCTTTATTTTAGTGATCCTGATTATAATTTCCTTGAGTCGAAGCGCATCGGCCAGTCCAAGCAATTTAATCGATATTGATAGTCAGTATAGTCGCCTTTGGATTTACAAAACTCAGATGCCGGAAAATAAACGCCCGATTTTGGTACTTTCCAACGACCCTCAAGGTATACAGTCGGGAATGTTTTTGGATCGCGATGATGATTTGGTTTTCAAATATTTAAAATATTACCGCTTGGCCGATTTGATAAATCCAAATATCCAAAACGCTTTAGTGATCGGCGGCGCGGCGTATTCTTATCCTAAAGATTTTTTAAAGAATCACAAAAATGCCAATTTGGACGTGGTGGAAATAGATTCAAAGATGACCGAGCTGGCGGAAAAATATTTTCATTTGTCAAAAGACAATCCGCATCTCCACGTTTTTCATCAGGATGCGCGGGTTTTTTTGAATGAGAATAAAAAGAAGTACGATGCGATATATGTTGACGCGTTTAATTCCAGCCTTTCCGTTCCTTATCAGTTGACCACGCGCGAAGCCGTGCAAAATATTTATAACAGCTTGGATGATGGCGGTGCGGTGATCATTAATTTAATTTCCGCCATTGACGGAGACAAGGGAAAGTTTTTGCGCGCCGAATATGCGACTTATCAATCTGTGTTTCCGCAGCTGCATCTTTTTCAGGTTTATAATACTGATCCTGATAAGCCCCAAAATCTTATTTTGATCGGCGTTAAAAGCACTGAACCGGCCAACTTGAAAAGCGATGATGCGGTGGTGCACGGGCTTCTAGACACGCGTTATATGAGAAATATAAACTTGGATATGCCGATTCTGACCGATGATTACGCCCCGGTTGATTATTATACGATGAGCCTGATTCGATAGTTTTTTAATGGTTATTGCCGGTTTTGCTCCATCTCTCTGGCGCTTGCCTTTATTCATTATTGATATTATCATATTAACATTCGGTACAGTCATTTATTTTTATTTTGTTTACCGAAAAGAAAAAATATAAATGTCATTATTCATCAATAGTGCTGACAATCCAAAAATAAAAAATATTATTAAATTGCAAAAGCCGGCCGAACGGCGGAAGCAAGGAGTGGTTTTAGTTGAGGGCTATAAGGAAGTGATAGCGGCGCTCAAATCTGGTTTGCAGTTGGTAGAAATTTTTTATTGCGCGATTTATGGCGGAGAAAATCCGTCGTTTTTCGGCATTGATAAAGATGCGAAGCTGATCGCCAATGTTTCTGAAGAAGTTTTTAAAAAAATAACTTATAGAGATGATCCGGACGGTTATGTCGCGATATTTTTAGTTAAAAATATTGCCTTGGAAGAAGTAAAATTACGCGAGCGGCCGCTGGTTTTGGTTTTAGAGGGTATGGAAAAACCGGGTAATTTTGGCGCGATTCTCCGCACCGCTGACGCCGCTGGAGTGGACGCGATCATTGTTAATGACCCGCAATTAGATATTTATCATCCTAATGCAATTCGGGCTAGTATTGGTTCGATTTTTGACCAACAAATCGTTTCTGCCAGTCGCGAAGAAACGATCGCTTTTTTGGCCGCTCGCAACATCACTACTTATGCCACTTCCAAACGGGGTGAAAAAGATTTTTATGATTTTGATTATTCTCGTGGCACGGCTTTTGTTTTGGGAGCTGAACATTCAGGCTTAAGCGAGCAATGGCGCGAATCGGCCGATGAATATATTAAAATACCCATGACCGGCATTGTCGATTCCCTTAATCTTTCCGCCTCGGCCGCGATATTGCTTTTCGAAGCCGTTCGGCAAAGAAAAATTAAATCGTAGGAACGCAATACCTTGCGTTTCTTACCAATTTGACTTTTTATCGGCTTTTTGTTAGATTAATCATAGATTACAACGGTTGCCGCAAGGCAATTTTTATTTATGTCCCCGTAGTTCAATGGATAGAACACCAGCCTTCTAAGCTGGTTATGAGGGTTCGATTCCCCCCGGGGACACAAGAGTGATTATTAAAGTTGTTTTTATTGCCATGTTTACCACAGCATGTTATAATTGATTTATGACATGGGAATATATAGCCGGATTTTTTGACGGCGAAGGATCAATATCACATCATGGCAAGGGGTATAGGATAACCATTCCCCAGACTAATTTTGAAGTCCTAGAAGAAATTAGGAAATTTATCGGAGTTGGATATATCATACAACCTAAAAAAAGAAAAGCGCATTGGAAAGATAGCTGGATTTACTATATAGCCAAACAAAAAGACGTAGAATTTTTTTTAAAAAAAACCAAGTCATTTTTAATCGTTAAAAGAGAATTGTCATCGTTGGCTGAAAAAATAGTTTCTGAATTTGCGCGAGGGCAAGAAACAAAAAAATTGAATAGAAATAAAAAAATGATTTTGGCAAAAAAGTTAAGAGACGAGGGGCTTACTTATCGTGAAATAGGCAAAAGAGTTAATACGGATTTTGGACAAGTAAGAAGATTAATTTTATTTAATGGTGGTCGTAGCTCAATTGGTTAGAGCACTCGGTTGTGGTCCGAGTGGTTGAGAGTTCAAGTCTCTTCGACCACCCAAATTTATTTAATATTAGACAAAAAACAGGAAATTTAATTTTCCTGTTTTTTGCTTTTTGCTCTTTCGCAACCCGGTCAGCCACCCTTGAAAAATAAAAATATCCATAAGCTAAATTGCGATAAATTCCGGTTAGGCTTATAATATAATAAGAAGGTAATTATTAAAATCAAAAATATGATGCGTTATTTTTTAAACATTTTAATGCTGTTAAGTTTTATTAGCTTGCTTGTCACCGGCTTATTGAAATTTCCCGAATTGCAGATATTTTTTAAATTATATAATCACCATTTGCCGTGGCGGACGATCAGTTACCTGCATGATTGGAGTGGAGCGGTTCTGGGTTTATTGATTATAGTCCATATTTGCTTTAACCGCCGCTGGTTTTTTGAGCGGACGAAAAATATTTTTTTCAAAAAATAATTATGCCAAAAAAGTTTTTTGTTTTATTTTTTATTTTTACCTTTTTCTTGACCGCCGGCGCGGGTTGTAGTTTTGGCAAACCGATTCAATTGGATAGTGTTGAGGTTAAAGATTATAACGGCGAGAAATTAGGTTCGGTCAACGATTTCCGCGAAAATTCGATTAAGGGCGTCCAGCACGTTGATATTAATAATTATCATTTGGATATTACTGGTTTGGTTGGCGCGCCGCAAAGTTTTACTTATGAGCAGGTAAAAAATTTTAAGAATTATCAAAAGGTTGTGACGATTTTCTGTGTTGAAGGCTGGGATGTGAAAATACTTTGGCAGGGTTTCTTGGTGCGGGATTTGATCAATCAAGCTAAACCAAGTTCGACCGCTAATACCGTAATTTTTACCGCCGCCGACGGCTACACCACTTCTTTTCCGTTAAAATATTTTTATGATAAAGATATAATTTTGGCTTATGAAATGAACGGCGCGACCATGCCGCCGGAACGCGGATTCCCTTTTCAGTTGGTTGCCGAAGATAAATGGGGCTATAAATGGATAAAATGGGTGACAAAAATTGAATTATCCAGCGACCCAAATTATAAAGGTTATTGGGAAAGCCGCGGCTATAGCAATACTGGCGACCTAAATAAGCCGTATTAGCAAAATTAATTATTTATTTATAATTTGTAATTCATAAAATTATGTCTTATCAAGAACACATTGAAGTCGTGCCGGGAAAAGCGATTAAAAATAAAATAATGCTTTACGGTTTAAGCACTTGCGTTTGGTGCGGGAAAGCCAAAGATTTTTTGGATGAATTGGGAATTAATTATAGTCACCTGACTGTTGATTTGCTGGATGGCGCTGATGCTGATGCCGCTTTTGAAGAAGTTGCCAAATATAATCCTGACCAATCTTTCCCGACTATCGTAATTAATGACGGAGAGAAAGTGATTATTGGTTTTAACGAAGAGGAGATAAAAAAAGTAGCCATATAATTTAGCACGCCAACTCACCTCTATCATATGGAAAAAATTGAAATATCACAAAATGAAACCGAAGATTTATTTAATAAATTGACAATGCAAGGCCAAGGTCATGGTTATTTTTTGAACTATGATGAAAAAATCGCTAAAAGTTTATGCGAGGCTTTGTTGAAAAATGAAAAACGCTACGGACATCAGGTTTGTCCTTGCCGCTTATCCGCCGGCAGTCGCGAAGCCGATCTGGACGTGATTTGTCCTTGTGATTATCGCGACCCGGACCTGCTTCAATATGGCGTCTGTTATTGCGGATTGTATGTGAGTAAGAAAATTTTTACGGAGAAAACTCCGACCAAGCCGATCCCTGAACGCCGTCCCAACAAAGAAACAAGATTATTAAATAAACAAAAATATATGGAAGAAATAAATCAACCGAAAGACATTAATAAATTGCCGTATCCGGTTATGCGCTGCTCGGTCTGCGGTTATATCTGCGCTCGCACTGATGCCCCCGAAGTCTGCCCGATCTGTGGCGCCTCGCACGACCGGTTCCAAAGATTTTTTTAGAACTCTAACAAAAAAACAGCCTCTAGAAAGCTGTTTTTTTGTTGAAGTTTAATGATTATTCAATACAGCAATCAACGACTTTTTTTACCAGATCGCCCAGTTTGCCCATAAAACCTTTTTTCTCAGCATCAGATTTATTCAGAGCTTGGTCGTCGATTTTTTTAACATCGCCGACATCGATTATTTTCATATTTATTCCCCAGAAAAGAGAATAGAGATCAAAAGATTTTCTAAACAAATCTTGGGCGTCTTCTTTTTTGCCCATGCCTTGCTGTTTGGTGCCGACTTCCATTAAGCGCATGGAGGCGGCTAATAGATGCTTGGAGATACACCATTCTTCGCCTTCGGGATTTTTAACTATTTTGCGCAAAAGATCGCCGCGCATTTGGCGAACTTCTTGTAATAAATCGAAGTATTCCGGCTTGCCGGTCTTGGCGCCGGAAAAAAAGAAATGCTCTTCGATCGAAATCAAATTCATGATCGCGATCGATAAATCCTGATCGGAAGAAAGATCCATTTTATCCTGTTTTTTCATCTGATCGGCTTTGGCGATGAATTCGTTGAGATTTTTGATGGGATTATTTTCAGACATATATTTATCATGTCATCCCCGTGAAGACAGGGATCCAGAAAATTATTTCGTGGAGTGAAACTGGATTCCCGCCTGCGCGGGAATGACACCGCTGTTATTTCGTTAAAAAGTAAAAAATTATACTTAAAATAATTAGCGGCGCGATCGGCAAGACGACTTTCTCGAACGGAAAATGGGCGCGGTCGTTATTTTTTTTCTTTAAATAATTATAAAACAAAGCGCCGAATAAGAAAACTATGCTGCCCGAAGCGATGCCGACTGACATTTTGTCGATGCCGCAGCCGCAAAAAGTTTCATAGCGCGGCAGGCGCAAATGAATGATTTTTAAAAAATACAACGGCAAAATAACTAAAACATAGTAACCGATAACAGTTAAAATTTTTCTCCCTTTAAAGTGAATATTTTTTTTATTAAGCCAATCGATTGTCCAAAAAATCAGTGAAACAGTCAGGCCGCCAATCCAGAGGCCGGTGATACTGTCGTCAACGCCAAGATAGCGTGAAAGTTCGATGCCGCCGACAACCGCGACGGTGCAAACCGGACAAACAGCCGAAGCCGCTTTCGCGCTTAATAAGCCGATGAGTAATAATGGTGAAGCTATAAAAAAATATTTTTTTATTTTCATATTGATTATTTACTGCTCGATTTTATTTTAAAAAAATTAATTATATCCTCGTCGCCGACCAAACATTTGGCCTCCGGGCCATCCCAAAGGAACGGTATGCCGATGCTAGAAGTATCCAGACCGCATTGATGGGCTTTTTCTCCTAATTCTGCCGCGTTATTTTTGTCGTTATAAACCTCTTTTTTTGTTATAGAGATTTTTTCTTCAATCTTATTGTCAGCCATAAATTGCTCGACTTTTAAACAGTGCGGGCAAGTGGCGCCGTAGTATAGGATTATTTTATCATCGCTTTTAACTAAAGCCGGTGAGGGGGGTTTAATGGTTTTAAAAGCGATTAGGGTGGAAATTGCCAGTAAAATTATTATGCCAGTGGCTATTAAAATTACTTTTTTGTTCATATTTATTGATATTTTAATACTTGAATTACTACTCAATCTTATCATTTGTTTTTGTTCAGGTCAATTTTGTGCTATGATATAATTAAATTAAGCTATTTAAATTTTAAAATAAAATTTATGAAGAAATTTTTATTATTTTTTCTGCTTTTGTCAGCTGTAATGCTTTCGGCTAACAGTTGTGCAACATCGCCTGCGATTAATTACAACGTGCCGCAATCAGCTAATCCGAGTCCTATGCCGCAAAGGCCTGAAATTCCCACGCCAACTCCAACGCCTGTTAATCCTGCTCCGGTTCCAACTACCCAGCCGGCTGGCAACACTCCTGTTGTCACTCCTCCTCCTGCGCCAGCACCGGTTCCCACCCCGACGCCCAAATCGACTGTTGAAACCATTCAAATAAATATCCAGAATTTTTCTTTTAGTCCAGCCGAAGCGACCATCACTGTTGGCTCGACCGTGGTTTGGACTAACAACGATTCAGCTCCCCACCAAATCGCTTCCAATTCTTTTAATTCCTCGCCTTTAAGCCAGGGCGGAACCTTTTCGCAAAAATTCGCTACAGCCGGAACCTATGATTATCATTGCGCGATCCACCCTTCAATGACCGGCAGAATTATTGTTAAATAAAAATTCAGAAAAAAATTTATGCTAACCAATATTACTTATTATTTAATCTTTGGCAAGCCGCTGATCATGTATCTCGGCATCCTGACCTTATTGTCGATTTTATCAACCGCGACTGTCGGCTATCTTGTTTTTTCCGGCAAAGCCAAGCCCCCGATCAATTTTAACACTCACCGTTTTCTGGCCTACACCTCCATCGCTCTTGCCCTTATTCACGGCGCGCTAGGCATTCTTGCTTACTTTCCTGCAAAATAAAATTATTTAAAACAGCCTCTTAGGATAGAGGCTGTTTTTTTATTGAGTAGTTTATTATTTTTACCAGTCGCAACCGTAGCAGTTGGAGAGAAGTTCGGTTAATAATTTTTTCAGCGAAACAGTGGCAACGTTAAGGGTCGTGTCGGCACCGCCGTAATAAATAAAAATAGTATCGTCTCTTAAGACCGAGCCGCAGGAGAAAACGGCTTTGGGGACTTGGCCGACTTTTTCATAATTTTTGAGCGGCTCAAAAAAATAATTTTCCGTGCGGGCTAAAATTTCTTCCGGATTTTCCAAGTCTAAAAGTAGAGCGCCGAAACGGTAAGTGCCGGTTTCATCGGCAATGCCGTGGTAAAGCGCGAGCCAGCCGTATTTGGTTTTGATCGGCACGCCGTTTATTCCGACGCGGCGATTGTCCCATTTGCCGGGCCTAGGTTCGATCCAACCGGTTTCTTCGCTTAATTTTTCTTTTTCAAATTTAAGGTCGGCGAAAGATGAGATATCAATGCCGTTGTTTAAGCGATGGATAGCATAATATTTTCCTTTTATTTTTTCCGGAAATAAAACTGCGTCCTTGTTGTCCTTGCCAGCTGGCGAAATTAATTTTGGTTTCTCCCAATTCCAGCGGCGGGCTAAAAAATCTTCGCGGCTGATGGAAGTGATGGCAACAGCCGGCGGCATTAAGCCGTTGAAGGCGGTATAAAGCATATAAATGCGGTTGCCGAATTTTATTAAGCGCGGATCTTCACAGCCGGAATTGCCGTCCGGTACGCCTTTTCTTTCAAAATCTTCACGCGGCACATAAACAGGTTCATCAAGTCTTTCATCAATATTAAAACCGTCACGAGAGGAAGCATAGCCGATGACAGAGGTGTTGTCATTGGACATGGCGCGATAAAGAAGATGAAATTTTCCTCCCTCGTAGATCGCGCCGGCGTTAAAAGTTGCTTTTGCCTCCCAAGAATGTTCTAGATTAGGTTTAATGATCGGATTTTTTTCACAGCGTTCAAGAGAAAAGCGATTTTCCGGAGTGGTTAGCAAGTCTTTGACTACGTCGCGTAAAAGAAAACGCGCGCCACAGCAAACCGTGTCGGCGGCGCCGTAATAAACATGCAAGTTTTCGCCGTCGATGTAAGCGCCGGACGGGAAAACTATTTTTGGCACTTTGCCGTAAATTTCATAAGGTTCTTCCGGCACAAGCAACGCGCTTTCGGTGCGGCCGATTATTTTGGTCGGATTTTTGGCGTCGAGTAAAACAGCGCGAATCTCGAAAGTCGGATTGCCGCGGAAATAATTGCGGATATGAGAATAGATTAAAAGCCAGCCTTCTTTAATGCGCAAAGGCGCGGCTCCCATTTCAATATGGTCGCTGTCCGGTTGATTAAAATTAATTTTATATTTATCGACATTTTTATACCATTCATTCCAATATCTTTTTGACCAAATTTCTTTTTCTTCGTTAAAAAAAGCGAGCGCGATTTTTGACGGCGGCCGATCAGTATCAGCCGTTAAAATAGCAACGTATTTGCCGTTTATTTTTTCCGGAAAAAGCGCCATGGCCTTGGAATTGAAAGTCGTCACCTGGTGTTTTTCCACTGTCTTAAAATCGCTGGTAATTCCTAAACCGACTTTAATGCCGTCGGCCGTGAATGGAAAACGGGAAAGGGCGGTGTAAAAAATAAAATATTTACCGTTCATTTTGGTGACGCGGGGGTCTTCACAGCCGTATTTATCCCAATCATCGCCGGGTTTGATGAATTGCCGGCGGTCATGAAAAGATTTGCCGAAAACGCCGACCGTGTGTCCGATCGAGGAAAGGCTAAGTTCGGCCCCGGAAACGTTCCGGCGGTTAGACATGGCGCGATAAAAAAGATGGATTTTTCCGCCGTCTTTTACCGGACAGCCGTTAAAAACTTCTTCCGCCTCCCAAGCATGATGTTTAAGCGGCAAGAGAATCGGGTTATTTGTATAGCGTTTGGCGATTGACATATTTTTATTATTATAAAGTATCTTAAATTTAGAAATTAATGTGAGTTTATATTTTTATTTATACAAAAAGAAATTTGAAATTGGAAATTTGAAATTTAAAAAACAATCGATAGAGCTAAAATTTCTAATTTCCAATTTCAAATTTCGGTATTATAATGTAAAACATTTTCAATTGAGTGGCGTAACTAACTAATAATATCTAATTGTCTAATTTAATTTTTTTCATTTTCATCGCCTCGCCTTTAATTAATTCTTTGACGAATTTATCCAAGGGTGCGGTGGCAACGCAGGCGTATTTATCCGAACCGCCGTAGTAAAGAAAGATTTGACCGTCTTTGATAGTTGAGCCGCCGGCAAAAACCACGCCGAATTTGTGGCCGCGATTTTCATAATCTTCTTCCGGTTCAAGCACTGCCTGTGAAGAACGGTAAAGAACTTTGGTTGGGTCGTCGTGCTTCAAAATCATTGCGCCGATTTTGTATTTTCCCATGTCGCGTTTGTCGACCGCGTTATAAAAAACCAGCCACCCTTCTTTTATTTTTAAAGGCGAACCGCCAATACCGATTTTATGAGAATCCCACATATTCGGCCGGGCAGGTATAAGGTGCTGGCCTTTGAGGAATTTTTTGCCGTCAAAATTAAGATCATCGACAAAATCAATGACGATATTCGGCCAGATGCGATGAAAAATAACGTATTTGCCGTTAATTTTTTCCGGTAAGATGGAAGGATTTTTATGGCCAATGCCGATTTCTCTGACCCAAGGGCGGTCTTTTAAGTAATCTTTAATAGCCGCCGGATTTTTGTGGTCAAGATCAAGAGAAGTTATGGCTACCGGTCTTTTCCAGGCTGTCCATTTTCTGTTTAAAAAATCTTCAATGGAAATTGAACTAATAGCGATATTTGATTCCGGGTAACCGTTAAAAGCGACGTAAACGATATAAATTTTATTGTCAATCTTTACTACTTTTGGATCTTCACAGCCGCCCCAGCCGCCGCCGGAAGAATAACGCGCCGCGCTGGAATAATCGATCTCGCCGTTAGCCCCTTCAAAGGAAGAGCGCGGAATATAGATCGGTTCGCCCAACCGTTCGTCAATATGAATACCGTCGGTGGTGGTGGCTAAACCAATAACGGAAATATTATCATCACCAATGGCGCGGTATAAAAGATAAATTTTGCCGTCATGCTGGAAAGCGGTCGGATTGAAAGCCGCCACCGATTCCCAAGGCTTATCAGGACGCGGACCGAAGAGTGGATTGCTTTTTGGTTTTTTGAAAGCTTTTTTTGCGCCGGAGGGGCGTAAAGATTTCCAATACCAAGCGGCTGGTAAAAAAACTGAAATTAATTGGCCGTCGCTGTCTTCATAATAAAAAATTAAGCTGCCTTTCCATTCGATGATCGAAATTGGACTTATTTTTTCTTTATCGTCTTGCACCCAAACAGGCATTTCCGAGCGCCAAATCAGCTGTTCCGGATTATCTTTATTGAAAAAAGCAATGCCTAAGGAAAGTCGTTTATGCTTGTCGCGGGCATAATAGACTAAAGCCAATCCTTCTTCGCGAACGAAAACAGCAGCCGGAATTATTTCTGCGCTGTCAAAATTCCCAGGCCGCGTCTTTAAAAGTTCGGTTTTAAGCGGCCGCCATTTTTTTAGATCAACGGAGTATGATATTTTGATGCTTTTCCGGTCTTGAAAATACATCACCCGGTCTTCGTCATAAAAGAAATCAGGAACCACGGCGCCAATATTTTTAAGGCCGGAAAGCGTTTTTATATTTTTCCAGTTGTTAATGTTGCTGGAAGTCGCGCTGTAAATTTTGCCTTTTTTTTCAAATAACAAAAAATTAACTTTCCCCAATCTGCTTAGGCGGAAGTCTTTGCATTTTTCTATTTTTTCTTTATCAATGGCGAATTTTTTCGTTGTCGGTTTGAAATTCAAACTGTCTTCGCTTCCCGCCAGTTTAGCCGAGAGCTTGGCGCCGGCGATAACAGCGTAGAAAAGCGCGATCTTTTTTCCGTCGCTTGATAAAAAAAGATTTCTCATCCTCCTCATAAGATTTTTTTATTAAATTAAAAGGTTTATTTTTTTCGTAATAAAACATTCGCTTCCTTGCGACTACCAAAAAACATAAATACGCAACGACTATTTTCGAAAATACCCAGTCAAGATGAATTATAACATAAAATGTCCAAGCGTTAAAGTTCTTTTTAAACAGTCAGAGGCGCGCGGTAGATTTTTTGATAAATTCACTATTATTAGATAATAAATAACCTTTTTTTCTGACCGGCAAACCCTGTTTTGCGCGGCAGGAAAAATTATCAACTTCCCAAAATATTTTTCTTGTCCTAAACTGGAAAATATCAAATAAAGAAATTTAAAAAATATGATCAAGAAAGAATATTGTGACGCGGCGGAATTTTTGGAATCGTTGGTTAATATTTCCGACCCGGTTCCTTTTTTCGGAAAAAATTGGATTGCCGGTACGCGTCGAGAAAAGAGAAAAATTTTTATTAAGCGGTTAAGGCTTTTGCTTAAGCTTTTGGGTAACCCTGACCGTAACTTGAAATTCATCCACATCACCGGCACTTCGGGAAAAACTTCCACAACCTTTTTTACGGCTGGCATTTTGCGCGCCGCCGGCTTTAAGGTCGGGGTTTTTGCTTCGCCGCATGTCACCTCGATAACCGAAAGAATTCATCTAAACGACAAATTAATCTCGGCGGCCGAATTGATTGAAATTATTGAATATCTTAAACCTTTTTTATCCATTTGCGCCGCCAAAAGCCCTTACGGCTGTCCCTCGTTTTTTGAGACAATGCTGGCTGTGGCCATTGTTTATTTTAAAAAACAAAAATGCGATTATGCTGTTTTGGAAGCCGGTATCGGCGGGATGTTCGACGCCACCAACGTCATAAAAAAATCCGTCGCGCAAATAATCACTAATGTCGGTTTGGATCATCTTGATGTTTTAGGCAAGACCCGCGAGGAGATCGCCCGCGACAAAGCCGGCATTATCAAAAGCGGCGGCAAATTTTTTACCGCCGAACGCGATCCGAAAATTTATAAAATCTTTGCTGATATCTGCCGCGCCAAAAAAGTACCCTTCCGCCGGATAAACGGCGATTATAAAATTTTAAAAAGCGATCTCTCGGGTGTGGAATTTTTGTATGAAGGAGAAAAATTCAAGATCAAATTAGCAGGCGAGCATCAGGCGGGTAATGCTGTTTTGGCCTATGAGGCGGTTAAGAAAATCGTCGGCAATAATCATGCCGCTTTTAGAAAAGGCATTGCTGAAATTTTTGTGCCTTGCCGGCTGGAAGAAGTTTCAACTTTGCCGAGAATTATTTTAGACGGCGCGCATAATGTTGATAAGATGAAAACTACCGCGGAATTTATCCGCCAATTTCACTATAATAAACTGCATTTAATAATCGGCTTAGCTAAGAATAAAGATGCGGCGGGAATCTTACGTGAGATCGTTCCACTAGCTGACAAAATTTATTTAACCAGATTTTTGCACCGCAGCCGAAAAGGA
>JGI20214J51088_10002109_pt1 | contig 13423 bp, 10 predicted proteins | sample WetSurMetagenome_FD_51088 | JGI IMG/M metagenome (IMG submission 51088)
GGACTGGAGACCGGGGGAGACGATTATCTTACGAAACCGTTTGCCTTTTCGGAACTTCTGGCCCGTGTGCAGGCCCTGATCCGCAGGGCAAGCGGTATTTCCGATCCGATCCGGCTGAGCGTAGGAGATCTGTCCGTCAATCTCCTCACCCGGGAAGTCACACGGGGTGAGAAACACATCGACCTGCAACCTCGAGAGTACTCGCTCCTCGAATACCTGATGCGCAATGCCGGAAGGATCGTTTCCAAGACGATGATCATGGAACACGTTTGGGACTACCATTTCGATCCCCAGACCAATGTGGTAGAGGCCAGAATCAGCAGATTGCGGGACAAGATCGACAGGGGTGCTGCTCATAAACTGATCCACACCGTTCGGGGAGCATCCGAAAATACTCAGGGGTATTCACATTATCCAGAAGAAATACGTCAATATGATTTTCTTACGCCCATTCGGCTTCATATACAGAAAAGCTCAACCCTGTCAAAATGAAGGATCTGAACAGTAATCGCCACTCCATAAAAATCCGGAAGCCATCGCTTTGTAACGATAGTCGCTCTTCTCCCTTCACCCCGGTACGAGTCGAATTGCCCCACTTGGCTCATCATATACCATGGTGATTTACCATGAGTACTCCCTCTTGTCTTCAATGCTTCCTTGAAAAGGATACATTTTTGATATATAATTATTCTATCCTTTACCACCTTTCGGTATAGGCGTCTTTGTAAAATTCTATTGTAGATGTTTCCGTCGGTAAGCCCCTTCAATTCAACAACCTCACCTCTAACTTTCTGGAATGATTTATGTCCGAGGAGGGAGCCGGGTGGATCACCAGCCCCCGGGCACCGCACTGGACATTGATCCCACAAAGCCGGAATGGAATCGGTCACGAAGCTCGCGGCCACTTTACGGCAAACGCTGCGGGAGTGAGCATGCAATCTATATCAAGGAGGTCCATGAAGATGGAAAACAGATGGATGGCGGTTGTGCTGTGCGTGGCGTTAATCGTATTCACCTTTGGTTGTGCACAGGAGGCCCCGAAGCAGGAGGCCCCGAAGCCCGCTCCTGCAGCGGCCCCCGTCCCGGCTCAGCCTCCCGTTGCAGGTGAGGCTGTCCTGGGCGTCTCGGTTACGGAGCTGGCGACGGTCGTCAAAGGGTGGAGCGTGACGAAGCAGATCATTGGCAAGGACGTTTACAACGACAAGGGCGAGAAGGTCGGCAAGGTCGAAGACCTCATCGTCTCCCCGGAAAAAGCGATCTCCTACGCTATTATCGGCGCCGGCGGTTTCCTGGGGATCGACAGGCATGACGTGGCCATTCCCGTCAACCACTTCAAGATGGTTGAGGGCAAGATCACCCTTACCGGCGCAACCANGGATGCCATCAAGGCCATGCCCAAGTTCCAGTACGCNAAGTGATCNACAATCCCAATCGGGAAATGAGTATTCGATTGTTTTCATCGGATGAGACGCTCAGTGGCTCGAGAGGATGCAGGTTGCCTCTCAGGCGGAGATCATCCGGCTGAACAACGCACAGCTTGCCACCCGGATCAACCTGGACCTTGCACTGGGTGGCAGCTTTGAGGCACCGGCGGCTTCCGGAGATTGAATAGAAGCCCTCCTGATAGCAGTCGTTAAGCTCTGAGTATGGGCAGCACGGAAGGCCCGCAACCCACAGACCGGCGACATGATCAAGTGAAAGGCGAAGAAAGTGCCGAAATTCACAGCTGGCAAGGCTCTGAAGGAAGCTGTGAAGTAGTGACAAGGATCGCAGTATCTTAAATAAACCGATGACTGCATGAGAATGANNCATATTTAGCATAGTGTGTATCTCGGAAAACTAATTCTTGGTAAGAGAAATTTTACAGATAGGCAACCCATCAGACCTGCTACGGTACCCATAAATCCGCGAAGGAGGTTTCCCATGAAGACTCGTCGATTTGGCGTTGGGCTTCTCCTCCTGTGTAAACCGTGACGATGTGCAGGGGGGGGTAGCAGATGAGGTGATCAGAGAAAAGGATCTGACTAAGGGAGACTCTAGATTTATTTAATCATTCTTGATGATAATTACCGATCCAGAGAACACAAATTAGCCTATCCAGTTGTGATCGAAAAACTTGATCTTAGATTAAGAAATCCGGCTCTTACTTTCAATCAGTTCATCCGGTGCCTGTTTATCCATTGCCTGATAAGAAAATCAGGAATTTGGAGGACTGGAGTAGGGCTATCGCTGATTATCTCAGCAGCGTATATGCGATAGACGTAAAAGGGGTTCTCCCACGCGGGGTTGGGGTCCNGGTCATGAAAGAGACCATCCGCAGCAACGCCCCGCGGTTTTCCACACGGCGGGTGGTAAGGAGTACATGGAANGCTTCTACGTCCCGGCCCTGCGGGCCATCAAGTAGTGGAAATAAGGAGGAAGAAGATGAGAAAATCAATTACGGCGACATGGAGAATCCTTGCAGTGGCTTTCCTGGTCGGCGCCATCTGGATAGGCGGCATGCCCGCCTGCTCGACGGCGGACTCCCCCGTCGCCACAGGAACGGCCGAAAAATCCCGCCCCGCCGTCGACCTGAGCACCGCCATCATCCAAGTCGCCGAGAAAACCATCCCTGCCGTGGTCCATATCGAGGTGACCATGAGCCGGGAAGTCGCCAACCCTCTTCTGCCCTTCGAGCAGGACCCCTCTCTCCGCCGGTTTTTCGGCNTCCCCAAGATGCCCCCCAAGTACAAGCAGGAGATGATGGGGCTAGGGTCCGGGATGATCCTCGATGCCGAGGGGCACATCCTGACCAATTACCACGTGGTGGGAAGCGCCTCCAAGATCGAGGTCGTCATGGCNGACGNAAGCCGCCACACGGCNAAGGTGATCGGAACGGACCCGAAAACCGATCTGGCCGTCATCAAGATTGCGGCATCGGGAGCCCTCCCCACGGTGACCTTCGGGGATTCCGACCGGCTGCGCGTGGGCGAGTGGGTCGTCGCCATCGGCGCGCCCCGGGGCCTCGACAAGTCCGTGACCCAGGGGATCATCAGCGCCCTGCACAGGCGGGGGATCATGGACCCCGCGAGCTACGAGGACTTTCTGCAGACCGACGCCCCCATCAACCCCGGGAACAGCGGCGGGCCGCTGCTCAACCTCTACGGGGAGGTCATCGGGGTGAACGCCGTCATCGCCTCCGCATCGGGCGGCTTCGAGGGGATCGGTTTCACGATCCCCTCGAACATGGCCGTTTATGTCTCCCGGGCCCTGATCGCCACCGGCAAGGTTGAGCGCGGCTGGCTCGGCGTCAGCATCAGCAACCCAAAGGCCCCGTCAACCGGCGCGCAACCTGCCCGGGGGGCCCAGGTCATGGACGTGGTCAAGGGGGGCCCGGCGGAGCGCGCCGGGTTGAAGAAAAATGACATCATCACGCACTTCGGCGACACGGAGATCACCGAATCGAGCCAGCTCCAGAACAGCGTGGCCGCCACCCCCGCGGGCCGCGACGTGAAACTGACGATCCTCCGGGACGGGAAGCAGCAGGAATTGACGGTGCGGATCGGCAGACTCGAGGACTCTACAAAGTTCCTGGGGGTCTCCGTCAAGGAGCGAATCGGCGCCGAAGTCCGGGCCGTCACGGCCAAGGAAGCCCAGAAGTACGGCCTGGAAAAGCCTCAGGGCGTTGTCATCACCCGGCTTGACCCCAAGGGTGCCTTTGCCAAGGCGGGGCTGGAGATCTCGGACGTCGTTGTGGCGATCGCGGATGAGCCGATCGAAGGAGTCGACACCTTTGTCCGTCTTGTCAGCACCCTGCCGGCCGGTCAGGAGATCCTCTTTACGGTTCTGGATCATCGGACAGGTGAGATGGGGAACGTCGGAATGATTCTCCGTTAGCTCAAAGAAAGATGGAACGTGAAGACTTGATGATTCAAGATATGACCACGATAACTATACTGCCTCCAAATGGATTATCTGCTAAGACGTGCCAGAATTTTGGATAACCCGATTGTGCGGCTCTGACATCAGCCGGTGGGCATTTCCAAGAGTAGGCCGCCTGAACATTTTGGCATGCAGGCATTTGGGGTGTCACCCTGGTGTTATCTCGCAGCAACGGGGGGCCTCTAAGCAATCTCTGTCATCGACCCTCGGGTATTGAACCTCCTACATGGGCCCACACTGTTTTGCTGCACTTACCGCCAAATCTGGAATGGATCATGGCGGGAACCTCAATCCTGGCGGTTAGACCGGCCGAAGAATATATCTTCAGGGGATTTGTATTCGGCCGAATGCTCCTTTTTTACCCTCGACGCCGCAGGTTACTGCTGCCTCTCTTTCGTCCTTGCTGTTTGCTGCTGCTCACATTTTGTATATCTTGATATTCGGAATTGCCACTTTCGTTCCTGCTCATGGAGATCATATCCGGTTCGTAATCGATCTTGCAAAGCTTCAGCAGAAAGTCATTGCTTGGATTCGATTCATAGCACACAGGGAGAAACCCGTTGAAAAAATACACTATGGAATCATCCGTAGGCATCTTCGTCTTGATCGGGCTTTCGTGTGTCGGATATCTGACTGTGCAGCTGGGTCACGTTCCCCTTTTCGAAGGTGAAACTTACCGTTTGAACGCCCGGTTCACATCAGTGGCCGGTTTGAAAGTCGGAAGCCCCGTGCATATGTATGGCATCAATATCGGACGAGTGGAGCGGCTGGTCATGGACCAGAAAGACCAGGAGGCGGAAGTGGAGATGAACATCCAAAAAGGCATCAGGATCTACGAGGACGCCATCGCATCCATCAAGACGGAGGGGCTGATCGGCGACAAGTACGTCAGCATCCAGCAGGGTGGCTCCGGAGAGCAACTCAAGCCCGGAGACAGGATCATCCAGACACAGCCCGCCGTGGACTTGGCGGACATCATAGGCAAGTATGCTTTCGGAGACGTCAAAAAGGAGGAACCTGCATCAAAATGAAAAGCATGACACCCATGAAGAGACGTCTGGTCGGGCTGTGCCTGCTGCTCGCCCTGTTCTGCGCACCGGCCTGGGCAGCAACCCCGCTCGATACGGTGAAGGCGGATGTCAACAATGTACTGGATGTTCTTGGTAACAAGGCGCTCACGGAAGAGGTCAAGAAAGAAAAGCTGCGGGAGATCTACGGCGAGATGTTCGACCAGATCGAACTCTCCAAATGGTCCCTGGGGCGCAACTGGATCAAGTTCAGCGAGGCCCAGCGCCAAGAGTTCGTACCGCTGTTTCGGCAGGTGCTGGAAAAGGCCTACGCCGACAAGCTGCTTTCCTACACCAATGAAAAAGTTCTCTTCGACCGAGAAATCAAGCTTTCGGACACCCGGGTCGAAGTCAGGACAAGGATTGTCACCTCGTCGAAGGAAATCCCCATCGACTACCGGGTGCTCCAGGAGGGCGATACCTGGAAGGTCTACGATGTCGTCATCGAGAACGTGAGCCTGGTGGAAAACTACCGCTCGCAGTTCGACGACATCCTTTCCAGAAACACGCCGGACCAACTGCTTGAGATCCTGAGGAAAAAGGTGAAGGATCAAAAATCCTGACGACCGCCAGGAGTGCATTGACAGGATACTGCAAGAGTGTCGACCGTTGGAGCGGATGAGGAGACCATCCGCGAGTATATCCGGCGACAGGAACAGGAAGATGGCCGCTTGGATCAAATGAGTATATTTGAGGGATAGCCACCGTCAGGCGGCCCATGAATCAATTGCTTTGAGCGGTTCACGCCTTATCAAGCCTCCGGCCTTGCCGGAGGTCATGACCCGTCATGCTGCAAAACGGAGAGATCGGCAGTGAGTGGAATCCTGAGAATCGCGTATAAAATCCTGGTAAACGACAAGGGGAAATTCACCGCTTTGCTGGTCGGCATTACTTTCGCTGTATTTCTTATCATCATGATGACCTCGATGTTCGCCGGCATCCTGCACCGGTCATCCGCCACTGTCCTCAATGTCGGTGCAGAGCTTTGTGTGATGGATCCGGCGGTCAATACTCCGGTGAACAGCATCCCTATGCCGGATTATGTATTAGACGTGGTACGGAGCATTAATGGTGTCAAATACGCAGTGCCGTGCCCACGCACCCAACGCTGGCGAGGTGGCCGTGGCAGGCACATTCAACAACTGGGATCCCTCCACCCGACCCCTGAAAGGAGAGGCGGTCGGCAGCTGGAAGGTCACTTTCTACCTTTCGCCCGGTAAATACGAGTACCGGTTCGTTGTCGACGGCATCTGGACCGATGACCCATGCTGCACTACCCGCTGCCGGAACCAGTATGGAGGCGAGAACTGCATCGTTGAAGTGGAGTAGTCTGCCGCCACTTCATTTGCCCACGTGTATCCGACATCCCTCGGTACGAAAATCGATGAGATATACCGAATTATTCGCAGAAAAGGCTGAAGGCGGAAATGTACACCTGTCCCATGCACCCTGAAATAAGACAGCCAGAGCCCGGAGCCTGTCCGAAATGCGGGATGGCCCTCGAGCCCGTTGTGCCGATCACCTCCGCACAATCGAAGACTGAATGGGTCTGCCCCATGCATCCGGAAATTGTTCGGGCTGCCCCCGGAAGCTGCCCCATCTGCGGGATGTCTTTGGAGCGCAAGACTGTCTCTCTCGAACCGGAAGNGAATCCTGAACTGGCCGACATGAGCCGCCGCTTCTGGATCAGCGTGGTCCTTACGATACCCCTGGTGGTTCTCGCTATGCGCGACCATATTCCCTTGATCCGACTCGAAAATACGACGATTTCACCTTTCCTGAATTGGCTGGAGCTTATTCTGGGCACCCCTGTCGTCCTCTGGGGCGGCTGGCCCTTGCTCGTGCGCGGATGGCAATCGATCTTGAACCGAAGCCTCAACATGTTCACCCTGATAAGCCTCGGCGTCAGCGTTGCCTATGTCTACAGCTTGATTTCGACCATCCTTCCTGGCCTGTTCCCAGCATCTTTTCGCGGTGCGGGAGGCCAGGTCAGCACGTACTTTGAAGCAGCGGCATCGATTACGACATTGGTTCTTTTGGGCCAGGTCCTGGAATTGCGGGCGAGAGGACAAGCAAGCGCCGCCATCAAAGCCCTTCTCGGCCTGGCACCGAAAACTGCGAGACGCATTCGTAAAGACGGGACCGATGAAGACGTATCTCTGGACCTCGTGATACCCGGTGATATTCTGCGCGTGCGCCCCGGCGAAAAAGTCCCCGTGGATGGTACGGTCACGGAGGGGGCAACCTCCATTGACGAATCCATGGTGTCGGGGGAACCGATCCCTGTCTCCAAGCAACCGGGAGACCGCGTCATAGGGGCCACTGTGAACGGTACGGGCGCCTTCTTGATGAAGGCGGAAAAAGTAGGAGCCGAGACCCTGTTGTCGCAGATCATCCAGATGGTCGCGGAGGCTCAGCGGAGCCGTGCTCCGATACAGAGACTGGCAGACATCGTCTCGGGCTACTTTGTGGGCGCCGTGCTGGCCATTGCGGCTGTCACCTTCCTGGTATGGGCATGGATCGGGCCGGAGCCGAAGATGGCATACGCTCTCATTAATGCTGTAGCCGTGCTGATTATCGCATGCCCTTGTGCTCTCGGTCTCGCAACGCCCATGTCCATCATGGTCGCCACCGGAAAAGGGGCCATGGAAGGGGTGCTGTTCAAGAATGCCGAAGCCATTGAGGTGATGGAGAAGGTGCAGACCCTCATCGTCGACAAGACCGGTACCCTTACCGTCGGTAAACCAAAACTCGTGGAGATCGTCCCATCCAATGGACAGGAAGACGGATCGATTCTTTATTTCGGTGCGAGCCTCGAACGAGGCAGCGAGCATCCTTTAGCATCGGCCATCGTAGCAGGGGCCAAAGATAAGGGGATCAGCCTGACCGATACGGAATCCTTCGAATCGTTTACCGGTAAAGGGGTTAAGGGAATAATAGACGGCCACCAGGTCGCCCTCGGCAACCGCCAACTGCTTGAAGATCTCGGGATAGAGCCGGGCGAAGCGGACGGCCGAGCCGAGAAGATGCGCGGCGAGGGGGAAACCGTTATGTTTCTGGTGATGGACGGGAAACTTGCTGGGATGATCGGTGTCGCAGATCCTATCAAGGAAACGACCCCGGAGGCGGTCCGCCAGCTTCACGACGAGCATATTCGGATCGTCATGGTAACAGGAGACAGTCGGACAACAGCGAAAGCCGTATCCGACAAGCTTGGCCTTGATGAGATGATTGCCGAGGTCCTTCCCGATCGCAAGGTGGAAGAGGTGAAACGGGTTCAGAGTGAAGGACGGATCGTGGCCATGGCAGGCGATGGAATCAATGATGCCCCCGCCCTGGCACAGGCTCACGTCGGGATTGCCATGGGAACAGGAACCGATGTGGCCATGCAAAGCGCCGGGGTGACACTGGTCAAAGGAGACCTGCGCGGTGTTGTTCGGGCAAGACGGTTGAGCAGGGCAACAATGCGCAACATTAAGCAGAACCTCTTCTTCGCATTTATTTACAATGCGATTNGTATTCCCATCGCAGCCGGAGTTCTTTATCCCATTATGGGCATCCTGCTAAGCCCCATCATCGCTGCCGCCGCCATGAGCTTCAGTTCGGTGTCTGTTATTGCAAACTCCCTCAGACTGAAGAGCATACAACTCTGAAGGAATAATGAGGTGCCTCTCATACTTCCAATATAGCGAATCAATGAAAGTCCAATGACCCGCGGCTGCGAGATTTCAATAGGGTCCGAATGAAATCCATTTAAGGAGAAAGAAAGATGAAAATATTGTTATTGGCAGGGTTCCTATTCACCTTTTTGACTTCTTTCAGCTATGCCCAGATGAGCTCCGGTCAAGGTGGTGGCATGATGGGTGATGGTTGGGGGTGGGGAATGAACTCCGGATGGTTTGTTTTAATCATTATTGCTTTTCTCGTTATTTTGGCAATCGTTTATATGATGAAACGAAAATGAATTTTACGAAGTGCTGCCTCATGGAAGATATCCTCGTAAGACTGGGTGTCGCAAAGAAATCTCTGTAAGAGATATTCAGAGGCAGCCTGATTTCCATATTATGGAAGGTTAGTTATTTGTCCGACATAATTGAAGATAAGAAATCCGCAAGAGTTCGTAATCGCCGTGTTCACATGGCGAATGAAAGAACCTTTCTGGCATGGATAAGAACAAGCATTGGGATCATGGCATTCGGCTTTGTTGTTGAAAAGTTTACGTTGTTCATAAAGCAAATGTCATTGATTTTGGGGAACGCCAATATTGAAAATTCTATGCCCTCTTCTCATGGTTATTCCGCAATTGTTGGAATATCCCTTGTCGGTCTTGGCACGTTGATGGGCCTGCTTGCATTTGTCAGGTACAAGAAGGTTGAGAGACAAATAGACGAGGATACATATCAACCGTCATCGATACTTGATATTGTTCTCACCATATCCGTCCTTGCAGTTGGAATCTTCCTTGTAGTGTATTTGATTCATAGCACTTAAAGCAGTAGATGTTCAGGCAGGCCGACCACGCAGCATACCATCTCTCTGGAGGACAGACCGCAATTTGCAGCGTCATCATAGGGCCACAACCGGTAGTTGTTTCATAAACGAGGATGGAGGTCTTCTATGGACAAGAATCAAAAGGCATATCTGAAAGAACTATTTGGCAGTCGCGTTAATTTTGATGAACCGGAACGTGTACTATACAGCCATGATGTTGCGGCAATACCTTCCCTCATTGCACCGCTCATCGGCAAAACCGTCCCCGATGCCGTTGTTCAGCCCCAAAACGAAGAAGAGCTCATTGAGCTTGTTCATTGGGCCAGGAAAAATAATATTGCTCTTACTCCGCGGGCGAAAGCTTCTTCCGGCTATGGCGGGGTCTTGCCTGTCAAACAAGGTATCGTCGTTGATTTCTTCCGCCTGAATCATATTTTATCCATAGATAAGAAAGCGCAAACTGTTACCTGTCAGGCCGGTGTTGTCTGGGAAAAAGTTGACAATGCATTGGCCAAAGAGGGGCTTACGGTAAATCTTTATCCGTCAAGCTACCCCGGCTCGACCGTCGGCGGCTGGCTGGCGCAAGGTGGAGCAGGTTTCGGTTCCTATCAATATGGGTGGTTTCGGGAAAATGTCGTTTCTGCCCGCGTAGCAATGCCAGATGGTTCGGTGTGTGTTTTTACGGGTGCCGATCTGGACTTAATCGCCGATGCGGAAGGAACAACCGGATTTATCATCGATTTGACAATGAAAGTTCAGCCTAAAGACGAACTTCATATTATCGCAATCGGCTGTCCGGATGCGACAGACCTCCAACAAATTGTGGAAGATATCGTGAAGGCGGATTTGCCCGTGTGGTCTTTGGTTTTCATTAACCCCAAGATGGCGGAAATGAAAAATCGTGCGCCATTGATGGAACATAATGGTCATCCTGCGGAAGAACGGGTGCTTTTGCCTGCGTCCTACGTTGCCACGATTGCTTTTCATAAAAAAGAAGCGACACTAGTTGTGGCGGCGCTGAAAGAAATATTGCACCGCTGTCAGGGGGAAATATTAAGTGAGCGCATAGCCGAGCATGAATGGAAAGACCGCTTTAAACTTATGGTGGTTAAACGCCTCGGTCCCAGTCTGGTGCCGGCCGAAGTCGTCATACCACTTTCCCGATTGGGCCGCTTCATGGCGGAAGTCGATAATAAAATCAATCAACCCGTCGTTAAAGAAGGGACGGTTGTCCGCAAAGGCAAGGACGGAAAACCGGAAGTCGTTATTCTGGGATTTATTCCCGCCGATCAGCGCAAATTCAGCTACAATTTTGTTTTCAGTCTTTCGTTATCCATTATGAAAATTGCCGAAGCAAACGGCGGCCGCGCATACTCGACCGGTTTATATTTCAAGTCCAAGGCCGATAAAGTATTGGGAACCGAACGGGTAGCCCGGCTGAAAGCATTTAAGAATAAGATCGATGCTGCAGGCATTTTCAATCCCGGAAAGGTTATCGGCCATAGTCTTATGGATAGTGCCATGCGTATTGCCTCCGCTTTTGAGCCGCTGATTCGGCCTTTCGGAAATCACGTGATCACGCATATCGGAGAGAGCAAAAGAAATCCTTCTTTAACCGACATCCCTTCGGATGTGGTCTGGTATGCATACAGCTGCTCTCAATGCGGCTACTGTGTGGAGGAGTGCGATCAATTTTACGGCCGTGGCTGGGAGAGCCAGAGTCCGCGAGGCAAATGGTATTGGCTCAGGGAATATCTCGAAGGAAGAGCCAAGTGGAATCAAGCGCAGGTTGATACGTTCCTGGTTTGCACAACCTGCGAGCTCTGTAATTTGCGCTGTTCGACTGCCCTGCCCATAGAGCCTTCCTGGATGAAACTGCGCGGGTTGCTGATCAATGAGGAAAAGAGGATGACGTTCCCGCCTTTTGAGATGATGGCCGAAGCGCTCCGTTCCGAAGGCAACATCTGGGCCTGGTACCGCAAAAACAGGGCAGACTGGTTTCCGGAAGACTTAAAGGACAAGCATGGTCCCGGGCATAAAGCGCCGGCAATGTATTTTGCCGGATGCACGGCAAGCTACGTGGAACATGACATTGCCATGGCGACTGTAAGATTGCTCGACAAAGCGGGTGTTGATTTTACCTACGCGGGAAAGCCGGAAAATTGTTGCGGCACCCCGATGCTGGTGGCCGGCAAATGGGACCTTTTTGCGGATATCATGCGTAAAAACATCGAAGTTGTCAGACAAACCGGTGCGGATACCGTTATTGCCTCCTGTCCAGCCTGCGACATGATGTGGCGTAATGTTTATCCCGATAGGGCCCGTAAATTGGGCATTGATTACAATATCAAAACCAGGCATTACTCCGAAATTCTGTCTGAGAAAATTACATCCGGGGAATTTGTATTTCCGGCCAATACCATGCAGCCGGTAAAAGTAACATGGCATGACTCCTGTCATATCGGCAGGGCATCCGGCGTTTATGAAGCTCCACGTGAATTGATCAAGGCGATTCCCAATGTTCATTTTGTGGAAATGGCACATAACCGTGAGAACGCCCATTGCTGTGGCAGTGTTCTGACATTGATTAAAGAGCCGCCGGTTGCTGCAGATATCGGAAAAACAAGGCTGGATGAAGCAGTCGAAGCCGGTGCGGAAAAGGTATTGTCGCTGTGTCCTTGCTGCCAGGTGCAATTACGTGTAGCCGCGAAAAAGAAAAATATGCCGGTGGAAGTCGTGGATTTAGCACATCTGGCCGGCAACGCGCTGGGCTATGATTTCCCCGATCCCAATCCTGATGTTCACAGCCAGTGGGGTGTTTTTGATGCCTTCATATCACTCATGACGCCGCAGGGATTTTCCAAACTGATGGGAACGATGTGGCCGCAGTTGATCGATTCCATGCCCTTTGGTATGGGGCCGGTGATGCGGGCCATGGGCAGGATTCCCGGTGCCCTCAATTTAATGAAACCCATGTTTCCGGTCCTGTTTCCTAAACTGCTGCCGATGATGCTGCCGAAGGTAATGCCGGTAATGCTCGAGAGAGTTGCGGACCTGATTCCCATGCCCGATTATATGCGTGAGCAGATGCCGGAGCTCATGCCCAAAGTGATGGACAGTCTTATGCCGCACATGATCGGCGATGTTGTGCCACTGGTAACCCCGCCGATGATCAATTACCTGACAGGCAAGACTAAATAGAACATTTATGCGACTGGCCATGGGAGGCTCTCTAGAAGTGGAATTTGCATACCAGAACATTGCAGTGACATGGATGCCCGTTAACAACCAGGAATAAACTATCGTTTTCTCTAAAATACGGCGTTCACTGTGTCGTGGTTGCTGCGGTTGGCATGTGGCGGTACCGACTCACCGATGACGGGCTTACCTTGGAGATGACCGCGAGAGAGACGAAGTAACATGGCAGCTTTGCCGGCCCAGTTCTCACCGCCCGAAAAACGTACTACCAATAGCTCCAACGTTATGTGCTTTCAATTGGAAATAAATAGCGCCGTAGTAATCATCTCTCAACACTTCGTAGGTGAAAGGGTTAATCAAGACTTAGTCGGACATCATCATTTTTTATAATGCTGTGTAATGGCTTGTTGCAACCTGCCCTTTATTTATAGCCGGGCTGCAAGGCAGGCTGCATTCGGCTTCTCCGGCCGTCTTTCACGTCCGTCATTTGCCGAGCCGTGCCCGAAGGGATTCCACGAGGGGCTTTGCCGCCGAGGGGTCTTTCAGGCGGATGGCGCCAATCACGTAACGTCCGGACTGCTCGATGTACACCCCCCTGTAGAGCGGATCCATGGCGGTAATGGCGGGTCTGCTCCCTGCATCCGTCGATGCAATGATCTTTCCCGATTCTTTCAGGCTCGCATGATATTCATCAAATGCCTTCCGTGCGGCAGCGGCGGAATCCTCGATCACCACGAAGGCCTGTG
>JGI20214J51088_10002110_pt1 | contig 13422 bp, 10 predicted proteins | sample WetSurMetagenome_FD_51088 | JGI IMG/M metagenome (IMG submission 51088)
CCCAGAGAATGGTTGTTGAGAATGATGACCTTCACCGCCAGTTCCTGTTCCATCATGGTCCCCAGTTCCTGCATGGTCATCTGGACGCTCCCGTCCCCCGTGACCAGGATCACCTGCTGCCCGGGTCGACCGATGCTGGCCCCGATTGCCGCCGGCAGGCCAAACCCCATGGCTCCGAGGCCACCGGAGGAAACCAGCGTCCGCGGCTTCGTGAACTGGTAGTATTGCGCCGTCCACATCTGGTGTTGACCCACATCGGTCGCTATGATCGCATTCCCTCCGGTGAGCCGGCTGAGCTCTTCGATGACAAACTGAGGCTTCAGCCCCCCTTCCCTGCTGTAGGCCAAGGGGTACTGCTCCTTTAGTTCCCGGATGCGGGTCAGCCAGGGCGAGCGGTCGCTCTTTTCCAACTGCTGCAGCAGGGACTTCAGGATCAGCTTCACGTCCCCCACCAGGGGAACATGAGTGATGACATTTTTGCCGATTTCAGCGGGGTCGATGTCAATATGGATGACGGTGGCTTCCGGAGCAAAGGACTTGAGATGCATGGTCACGCGATCGTCAAAGCGCGCCCCGAGAGCGAGGAGCATGTCGCATTCGGTCACCGCAAGGTTGGCGTACCGTGTGCCGTGCAAGCCCAGCATCCCGAGAAATAGCGGGTGGTCTCCCGGAAAGCCGGCCAATCCCATGAAGGTGTTGGTTACCGGTGCAGAGATCATTTCCGCCAGTTGGAGCAGTTCCTCAGCGGCGTGCGAACTGAGGATGCCGCCGCCCGCATAGATGACAGGCCTCCTGGCTTGTCTGATCAGCCCGGCGATTTCGGTGATCCTGGCGGGATGGCCTTTGTAGGTCGGCTTGTAGCCCTGGAGGCGCACGGCCGAAGGATATTTGAATTCGATAAAGGTTTGCGCCACATCCTTGGGCAGGTCGATCAAAACCGGGCCGGGGCGACCCGTGGCGGCGATGTGAAAAGCATTCCTGACGATGCCCGGAAGTTTGTCGGGATCCTTCACGAGGTAGTTGTGTTTGGTTATCGGCAGGGTAATCCCCGTGATGTCCACTTCCTGAAAGGCGTCGGTCCCGATTTGCGTGGTCGGCACCTGCCCCGTGAAGAGCACAAGAGGAATGGAATCCATATAGGCATTGGCAATCCCGGTTACGAGATTGGTGGCCCCCGGCCCGGAAGTGGCCACGCACACTCCGACTTTTCCAGTAACCCGAGCGTAACCGTCGGCGGCATGGACAGCCCCCTGTTCGTGGCGCACCAGTACATGCTTTATGCGAGAAGACCGGTAGAGCGCATCATAAACCGGGAGAATGGCGCCTCCTGGGAAGCCAAAGACCACTTCTACATTTTCCTTTTCGAGACAGCGAACCAAAGCTTCAGCTGCGGTAATCTCCAATCTGACTCCTCCCATCTCCCTGTCTGCAAGAATCTCGGCGCACAGCCCGCACAAACCGCAGAGAAAGGCGCTAAGAGAGACCTCCGTCTACTTTACGTTCTCCGCGGTGAAGGATGATCCGGTCTACTCGCCGTTGCTACCGTTTTTTCCGGCGCCACTCACCCCGGCAAATCTGCTGCCGCGCAGCATGGCCACTTTCCCGGTGCGCACGAGTTCTCGGATGCCATAGGGCCGCAGGGATTCCTCGAAGGCATTGATCTTGCCTTCATTGCCCGTGCATTCCAGGGTCATTGTCTTGCGGCCGAGATCGACCACTCGAGCCCGGAAGACTCCCGCCATTTGCATGATCTCCACGCGCTGGCCCGGCTCCGCATTGACCTTGATCATCACCAGGTCCCGATCCACATATTCCTCTCTGGTGATGTCACTGATCTTGATCACATCAATAAGCTTGTGGAGCTGTTTGGTGACTTGCTCAATCAATCGATCATCACCGTCGACCTCTATGGTCATCCGGGAAATATCATGATTCTCCGTGCGTCCGACGGTCAGACTCTCGATATTGAATCCCCGGCGACTGAACAGTCCAGCCACCCGGACCAGGACTCCAGGTCTGTTTTCCACCAACACAGCTAGGGTGTGTTTCATCCGTTCAAAGCCTCCCCAAACAGCCGGTCCCGACTGGCGCTCATTTGCCTGAGTGAGTGCAGAGTGGTCCCCGGTCTTCCCGATGGTCCACGACATAAAGCAGTTTGGCCTTCTTCTCCAGTTCTGCCTGCAGCTTGATCATTTTGTCGCGAGGAATCTCATAGATCCGGAGGTAGACGTTGCGAAAGCCTTCGGGAGCACGATCATAGCTCCCAAGAATGCTGGCAATCCGGCCCCCGTACTTACGCACCACATCGGTAAGATCTTTGATGGACCCGGCGCGATCTTCCACCTGAAACGCAAATTGCATTCCCCGCTTTCCGAAACCGCTGAGGTCAATCAGCACGCGAAAGAGGTCATTGCGGGTGATAACCCCGACAACTTTTCCGTCTTCATCGACCACCGGAACGCCGGAAATAGTGTGCTCCATAAGGAGCGCCGCCGTTTCCTCCACCGTGCAATTCGGCGCAACGGTCAACGGGTCTTTGGTCATGATGTCCTTTATCTTAACCTTAGAAAGCAGATAAAGCATTTCGTGCATGTCGAGCATCGTCGCGTCCGAAGCTGAGGCTCTTTTGAGATCGGTATCGGAAACGACCCCCACGAGTTTGCTTTTCTGCAGGACGGGGAGCATGCGTATTTTGTGCTCCTTCATCAAACTCAAGGCGCGCTGCATCGAATCCTTCGATTCAATCGCAATTACCTTCTTGCTCATCCAATTCTTAACCAGCATTGTCATCCTCCTTTCATCTATTATGGTTTAACTTTATATCATACTCTTTTACCAGAAAATCCATAAGAATCTTGGGCTCGTTTAGAGACGGGTCATCCAAGACGCGCCGGAGCAGGCTTTGCAAGAGTTCACCAACAAGGGGACCGGGCTTGAGGCCGAGGATTTTCATGATGTCACTCCCGTTGAATGCCAGATCCTGAATCCGCAGCGGTCGTTTCCGCTCCAATTCCCGAAATACTTTGGAGCGGAAAGCCCCGAAGGCCCGCAACTCACCCGAGCCTTCCTTTCTTGCCAACCGCTTAGCGTAGGCAAGATCCATAACGTCGCCCAGGAGGTCCTCACCAATCCGCGCAAGGAAGCCCCTCACTTCAGCCTCGCTCCAATCATCGGCTTCATCGGGAACCTGGTTTTCCACCAGGAATGCGACCTCCTGCTCAAGCCTTCGAGATGCCCGCAGGCGCCTCATGATCTCCGCCGCGGTGAGGGCGCTTCGTCGAAAACGAGACTCGTCCCGTACCCGTTCTTCCTCGGAGTCTCCTCCCCTTAATTCGGCAAGATTGTGAAAAAGTGCGCCCAAACGAACCCTGAGTCGAAGCGGACTGCAATGGACGGCATTGACCGTATGTTCAAGGAGGTCCGACTGATCGCCTTGCCGGTCCGTATTGTTTATCGAAGTTGCAATCTCCGGCAAAATCTCCTGAATGACCCGCCCTCGCACCATCCAACCGAAGGCGTCACTTAAGGACTGACCAGGAAGCATCTTAAACAGCTCTTCGCGAACCCGCTCGGGGGCCACCCGACGAAGTCCCGGGGCTTCATTCTTTAGGGCGGTGAAGGTTTCCGGATCGACACCAAAACCGTAGACACTCATGAACCGGCCTGCTCTCAAGGTCCGCAGAGGATCTTCGCGGAAACGGGCACGCGCATCATCGACAGCTCGCAAGGTGCGAGAAAACAAGTCTGCGCGCCCGCCAAAGGGGTCGATCAGTCTGCCTTCGGGATAGGAGAGGGCAAGGGCGTTAACGGTGAAATCCCGCCTCCGAAGATCGGCAGTAATGCCTTTCATGCCGGGCCCGGGACAGGATGTGGCTTCGATCTTCATTTTTCCGGCATGGATTTGCACGGTGCCATGANGCAGCCCGATCGGTACGGTTCGAGGGAAAATCTCCATCACCTGCTGCGGCGAAGCGCTTGCAGCCAGGTCCCAGTCCTGCGGGACCCACCCCCACAGAAGGTCTCGAAGCGCCCCCCCCACAAGCCATACCTCGAATCCATGCTGGAGGAAGCGATGCAACGCTTCCCGCAAGTCGTCGGGAAGGAAGTCCAAAGCCAGTCTTCTGTCCGTTTGAGCCATGTTCAGCAGTGCCATAATTGTGATCTCGGCATTTAAGTCTTGATCTTTCATTCCTGTCTAATATAATTTGAACCGTCGCAGCAGGCGATGCAATATTTTGATTGTTATTCTCTAAGGTAATTATGAAAATCGGGGTCGACACTTCTGAAGCAACCCGCGTAATGGCGGAAGCAAACCGAATCATCGAGGATTTCCCGACGACGAAGTATGGATTCTACATGGTGCTGTTCCTCGTGGAAATCGCGTTGTGTTTTTGGATTGCTTCCAAGATTTGAGGTCGGGCTTTACAGATTGTTGCTGATAAGGAAATAGACTTGCTGAAATCAGCTATGACGCTTTCCCTGCTCCTATCTCTATCGCTAGATCTGCGTGATCGGATCGGGGGAGCTCACGCCGTTTTTCGGCAAGCGCCATAAGCGTTTGAAACCGAATGTAAACAAAGGCCATGGGTTCCTCCCATGGCCTTTTTGTTTCTTGTTCGGTGTTTTCGGAGGTTCGGGGGGTTTTAATCTGAATCACGAGAATTACACAGTACTCGAAGACAGTGACCTCTTCGCGTCCTTAATGGTGAAAATACAGGATACAAACCCCATTTCAGTAAAATGGGAAAGGAGAAAATCATGAGCCGTAAGATACACATCTTTGACACCACCCTGAGAGACGGCGAGCAGGTGCCGGGGGCCAAATTGAACAGGAAGCAAAAAATCGAGATCGCCGAACAACTGGCCAAGCTTGGGGTCGATATCATTGAAGCCGGTTTTCCCTGCTCTTCGCCGGAAGACCTCCAGGCGGTCAAGGCGATCTCCGAAGTGGTGAAAGGCCCCGTGATCGCCGGCCTGGCAAGGGCCGTGAAGGAGGACATCGATATCGCCTGGGAAGCAGTACGCCGGGCAGAACGCCCGCGCATTCATGCGTTCCTCGGATCTTCCGATATTCACTTGCAGAAGAAACTGCGCCGAGATCGGGAATCCGCACTGCGGATGGCTGTCGAGGCCGTGCGATACGCCAAGCAATACTGTGAGGATGTTGAGTACTCCACCGAAGATGCCTCGCGCACCGATTTCGACTACCTATGCCGCGTCATTGATGCCGCCATCAAGGCAGGCGCTACGGTTATCAATGTTCCCGATACCGTCGGTTATGCCGTTCCCGATGAATTCGGCGACCTCATCAAGAAGCTAAAGGAGCGGGTCCCTGGTCTCGATCATGTGGTTCTCAGCGTGCATTGCCACAATGACCTTGGTCTCGCGGTATCCAATAGCCTGGCGGCCATCAGCAACGGCGCCAACCAAGTGGAGTGCACCGTCAACGGAGTCGGGGAAAGAGCAGGAAATGCCTCGCTGGAAGAAATCGTCATGATCCTGAGGACGCGGCAGGCTCTCTTTCAGGCGCATACCGACGTACAAACCAAAGAGATCTATCGCACCAGCCGAATGGTCAGCCGCATCATGAATGTCCCGGTCCAACCCAACAAGGCCATCGTTGGTTCCAATGCCTTCGCCCACTCCTCCGGTATTCACCAGGACGGGATCCTCAAAGACCGGAGCACTTACGAGATCATCAAGCCGGAAGACCTGGGGATTCGCGAGCACAAGCTCGTGCTCACGGCACGTTCGGGACGTGCGGCCCTGCGTCATCGCCTTGCAGCGTTGGGTTATGATCTCCCCCCAGCCGACTTCGAAAGAGTCTATGATCGCTTCCTCAACGTTGCCGACCGCAAGAAGGAAATTTCCAGCAAGGATCTCGCCTCCATTGTGGAAATCGAGCTGACCAAAGTTCCCGAGACCTTTGTCTTTCACGACTTTCAGATCATGAGCGGCAGTTCCATGACGCCCCTGGCTGCGGTAACCCTGATCAAGGACGACAAGGAGCTAACCGATGCCGCCACCGGCAATGGCCCCGTTGACGCAGTTTTCAACGGCATTGAACGGATCGTCGCCCAGCAGGGCATTCTGCGCGACTATGATTTGAAGGCGGTCACTATGGGAAGAGACGCACTGGGTGAGGCCATGGTGCGCGTGGAAATAGCCGGGGCGGTTTACTCAGGAATCGGCACCAGCCCGGACGTCATCGAAGCCAGTGCACGCGCTTATTTGAATGCTTTCAACCGGTTTTTTGCCAATTCTCATTAGCGGAGCGCTTAAGGACCCTCCTTAAAGTCCTCCCAGTCCCCATCCCTCGCCACCAATACTGCTGAATTAAGCGACGGACACGGAGACGCGGAGAGGGGGAGATGCAAAGACCTGGTGAGGGCAAGGTGAGAGAGGATCGTTTCGGGCAGGACAAGGTGTTCAGGCCCATCTCTCGGTTTCCTCGTCCCCGCGTCTCCGTGTCATTATTTCAACATCATTGTCCCTCTCTAATAAGGACTGGAAAAGTTCTCTTGACAGTCGGCAATCATTAGATATTTTAACGCTGAGATCGCAGAGAACAAATACCGAAGCAGACACTGCTTCGAAAAATTGCGGGTTGCGAGTTCTTCCCGGCCTTTTGCACAGTTTAAGATGTCCCAGACGGACATGAACAACTGCTCAAAACGGTCTCGACGGTGAAACCATAATTTGCTTGTCCACCAATTCGTTCATTTCTCACTCGCGTAGCTTTGCACCACCACAAGTGAGGGTAAAGGCAATGAACCTGCTTAAAAAATCCCTGTTTCTAGGCCAAATTCCACTCTTTGCGCCACTTCCATCGAGTGGCATCAAGTTCCTCACGAAGAGTATGCAGCAGCATGATGTGCCTCCCGGCACCGTCCTCCTGCGTGAGGGCGAGCAGGGTGATCACTTCTATATTGTCATGGAGGGGCGCCTGGAAATCATCAAAGGACTGGATACCGATGAGGAAAGATTGCTATACCTCAGAGGACCGGGGGATTTCATCGGGGAGATGAGCTTTCTCATCCCAAGCGGGATGCGCACCGCAAGCGTACGTGCCCTCACCCACGTCAAACTCCTGGAGATGACTCGGGAGACATTTAATCGACTCATGCAGCGATGGCCCGAAGTCGCCGTGGAGATGGCCCGTGCCCTGAGTCTCAGACTTCGCGACTCAGATAACGCCAGAATTCAGGAAATGCGCCGGCGCCGGCGCGAAGTGTCAAAGGCCTTGGCAGACCTCCAATCGACTCTGAATCAGGTCACCGCCAATGGTGTTGAGCCGGGAGTCAAACGGGATGAAAGTCTCAGGCTGCTGACTGAATTTGCCGAATTCCAAACCACATTGGCCGTTACNGACGTGGCTCCGGACCCTCAGAAGAAGGCCCAAGTGGTGAGGCGGGCAATCCATCGCTCGAGTGTTCCGCAGATCCGCATCAAAACGCTTGGGGGTTTTCAGCTATTTCGTGACGAAACTCCGTTAGAAGAACGGGAGTGGGAAGCGAACCAACCGAAACTTCTCCTCAAGGCAATCATCACCCACCGCTCCCGCGGAGTGCCCAAAGATGTCCTGATAGAAGCCCTGTGGCCCGAGGTGACTCCGCTTTCCGGAGAAAGAAACTTTAAAGTCATCCTCCACCGCCTGAGGCGGACGCTTGAACCCGAAATGGACAAGAACTTCGGTTCATCCTACATCCACCTTAAGGCTAACCTCGTTTCCCTGGACGAGGAACTCTGCCATGTCGACCTGGACGATTTCCTAGCCTCTCTGCGACTAGGGGAAAAGAAAGAGGAAGGTGGCGACATTCTGAGTGCGATTTCCATATACCGCCAGGCTGTCGAGCTTTATCCAGGCGATTTCCTGCCGGAAGAGCTTTATGTCTCCTGGGTCGAGACGAAACGGCAGGAACTCCGGACGCGCTATATAAACCTCCTCTTCCGGGTTGCGGAACTGTTGGAAAAGAAGGGCAATCTGAAGAGCGCCACGGACTATTACAGGAAAGTTCTCCAAGAAGACCCTACCTTGGAATCGGCCCACCAACGCCTGATGTTGAACTATTCCAATAGGGGAATGCGGAATGCTGCGGTGAGAGCTTACGAAGACTGCGCGCGAATCCTTCGGAACGAACTGAACGTGGAGCCGGATCCCCTCACAACATCCCTCTTCAAAAGACTTTGCGACTGTTCGAAGTATGGCTCTGCGGGGTAAGCCGGCAGTTCCACGTTAACCCTTTTTTAACTCACCACGTGGTAGAAGAGAGACAATCTCCGGGGAGTGTGTCTGGTAATGGGGAAAGTCTTTGGTGACACGCTCCAAGAGACAGGTTTTCCACCGGCTAAACGAGGAGGTGCTGCCATGTGCCAGAAGATCTACGAAAACCGAGCCATTGCCTCAGAGCTGTCCACCGATTTTGACGATGGCATCGAAATGCTCGTCGCCGATCATTTCCGGCAGCTCCTGAGAAATGAGGCAAACGGGAACAACACCCGGGAACCCCTTTCCGGTAATGGTCACATTCGTCTTGACCCCGTCAACTGTCACCTCTTGACTGAGTTGGCGTGGTTTTTCGATCCCCAGAGAAATGAACCCATTCCTCTGTGGAACGCCGATGCGCTGAAGAAAATGCGGGCTCCGCTGCTCGGATTCAGCCACTACCGAGTGAGCCCGGCAGCAATCCCGATTCTATTCGATTTTGCATGGTTCCATGACCTGCTGATGAACGGGGAAAGTGCGTGAGGCGGTGGTGAGCAAGAAGGGTCCGGACGTGGAAAGATACTGTTTCCGCGGTCTTCACCCCAATATTTGCGTCGGAACGGCAAGCGACCGTTACGCCGGTTGGATCGGGCAGATATACTCCGAAGAGCTCTACAAGGACCGGATTGCCAGCCGCACCCATAATGTCGGGGGGAAATCGTTCAGGGAGACGGTCCTGCCGGTAGATAGTCTGAGGGAATATTTCGCCCACTTCCCGGTTCTCGAGCTCGACTATACGTTTTATCAACTGCTGCTCGACCCGAATGGAAAACCGACCCAGAGTTTCCACGTTCTCAGAAGCTATTGTGAACACATGACAGACGGTGATTCCGTCATCGTCAAGGTCCCTCAGATCGTCTTCGCTCAGAAGATTCGCCACGGGAGCCGGTACCTTCCGAACGAGACTTACCTGAACCCGGAGATTTTCACCCATCGGTTCTATCAACCGGCGACTGATCTTGTGGGTTCACGCCTCAAGGGGTTCATTTTCGAGCAGGAATATCAACGCAAAGACGAGCGCCTCCCTGCATCAGAACTGGCCGGAGCCCTTGCTGAATTCTTCGGGGCCATACCGACCGATCACCGCTACCATGTCGAACTCCGCACGGAGTCTTACCTCGACAAGGCGAATTTCACCGTCTTCGAGAATCTTGGCGTTGGTCAGGTATTTTCCCACTGGACCTGGCTTCCCCCACTCCTGACACAGTTTGCGAAGTCCGGGCGGCGCTTTTTCAATTCCGGACGGCAGGCGATTATTCGCCTCATGACCCCTCTTGGCACTCGCTACGAAGACGCTTACGCCCTGGCCTTTCCTTTCAATCAACTGGTCGAGGGCATGCTCCAACCCCGGATGGTCGATGAAACTGCAGAACTCATGAGGGAGGGGGCCAGGCAGAACGTCTCCGTGAATGTCATTATCAATAATCGCGCGGGAGGGAACGCTCCCCGGATCGCGCAACTCGTCGCCAAGCACTTTCTTTCGAAAGAAGCCGCCTCAATTGATTGACCCTCATGATGCCCGGGTGGGCACAACCAAGGATAACAACGGCGGCCGTCCGCAGGTTTGGCTTTCTTCTGACCACTGACCACTGGCCACTATCTATCTCCCCTGACGGTAACCAAACTCGGCACGAGCGCGCGGGTCCTTGCGCCAGTTCTTCTGCACCCGGACAAACAACCCCAGGAACACATGACACCCAAGCAGGGCTTCAATGTCGCCTCGAGCCTGTTTGCCGATTTCCTTGAGAGTCTGGCCGTTCCTGCCGATGATGATCCCTTTCTGGGAACCGCGCTCGACGTGGATCACCGCTTGAATATCAATGCGGCTTAGCTCCGGTTTTTCCAAGAAATCTTCGATGGTCACCGCAACTGCGTAGGGAACTTCCTGACGCAACAAATGAAACACCTTTTCACGGATCAATTCCGCCACCAGGAAGCGCTCCGGCTGATCGGTCAGGTGATCTTCGGGAAAATAGCGGGGCCCCTCTGGAAGGAGTTGCCTGATCTCGTCGAGGAGAAGGTCCACACCATCCCCCGTGAGCGCGCTGATGGGCACAATGGCCTGGAAAGGCATGGCCAGACGATACTCATCGATGAGGGGGAGCAGGTCCCGCTTGTTGCGCACAAGATCGGTTTTATTGACGGCCAAAATAATCGGTTTTTTCACGCGGCTGAGGCTTTCCCGCGCGATTCCGGCTTCCTCCCGGAAAGCTTTGACGGCATCCACCAGAAAGCAGACCACATCGACCTCACTGAGCGTTGCGAGTGCCGTATCCACAAGAATCCTGTTGAATTCATCCTGAGCCTTAATGATTCCGGGGGTGTCCACGAAGATGACCTGCATCCCGGGCTCGGTCAGGATCCCAAGGATCCTGTTGCGCGTGGTCTGAGGCCTGGGGCCGGTGATAGAAATTTTTTCCTTGAGCACCTGATTGAGGAGCGTCGATTTGCCCACGTTCGGAGGCCCAACTAGGGCTACATAACCTGATCGCATAGTTCCTTCTGCTTTCTCTAATTCAAGAATGCTTCAAAATCTCCGCGAAGCCGATCCACCCTGCCCTCCACCCTTATCTCTTTTAAGCCCCACTTTTCCTGCCAGTGATTGAGATTGGACCGGTGGGGACCGAGCACTTCACTCAGGAAACGATCATTCACACGGATCGTCAGTTCTCTTCCCTGGAGCATGTCAGGGGACGCCTGGAGATGCCGGTCCAGTCGCTGCCGCCACCAGTGCACTCGAACCAGGTAACCAAACGCCGGGTGGTATGGTCCGGCAAGGACGGCGCCCGGTTTTTGAAGCTCCGGATCCGGATGGAGGCCGAGGCGAGCAATCGGGATTTGCTCCCGGAAGAGGAAGTCGTAGGCCGGTACACACCAGGAAATCGCCTCTTCCAGGGAGAGCGGGAAATAGCGACCGGCTTCATGCCACTGGGCGAGCTGAGTCCCGGCCAGGACCAGGACCGGATAGATCCGTACAAAATCAGGACGCAGTTCGACCGCCTTCACGATGGAATCCATGAACCTTGTGAGTGAGTCCCCCGGCAACCCCGGCATCATCTGAAGCCCCAACTTCCAGCCCCGTTCATGGACCAACGCTGCGGCTCTTATCACACTTTCGACGGAATGACCACGCCGACTCTGAATGAGCACCTCCTCATCGAGACTCTGCACTCCCAGCTCTATGGTCTGAATAGGATATCTGGCGAGCAGGGAACAGATCTCTTCGGTGATGCCGTCCGGACGAGTAGAGAGGCGCAGTCCGCTGAAAACCCCGGTGCGGACCCAGGGCGCCGCGGTCTCAAGAATTTCTTCGACAACTTCCGGCGGCAGTGCAGTAAAAGTACCCCCGAAAAAGGCGAGCTCCCCTGGAATGTACCGCTCCCGAGCATACCCCAGAAGTTGGTCAAACTGCCCCTGGAAACCTGCTGCAATACCGGCAGAGGACGAACCGGGAGAGGGGGTTGAGGTCACTGCCCGTTGATTGCAGTAGACACATTGAAAGGGACATCCGGCATGCGGCAAAAAGACAGGGTAGACAATATTCTTGTGAACCATCGATCCTTTAGCTTTCTTGGCTTTTTTTTAGCGTTTTACTTTATGCTCACGGTTATCGAATGTAAACGGATTACGATAATTATTATTGATGTTGCCTAAGCCATGTGCTATGCGATCACGGTTCAGCTATTTTCAAAACCTGAGGAGGGAGTAGGTGCATGGTTGACCTCAATAGAAATCGATACGCTCCATTGCTAAAAAGTAAGATGTCCAACGAAAGCTACCGCAAGCTGGCCGCCCTTGAAAACGAAAAACTGTTTGATTTCGTTGGAGAGTATATCGAACTCTGTCAGCCCGATTCTGTCTACATGTGTAATGACAGTGACGCTGATGCGGAGTACATCCGAAAGAAGGCCCTGGAACTGGGGGAAGAGACGCCCCTTTCCCGAAATGGCCATACCATCCATTACGACGGTTACAATGACCAGGGAAGAGCTCCCGGAGCCACCAAGAACCTGATTTCCAAGCAAGACCTTCCGTTGATGAAGAGTCTCCAGGCAATGGACCGAGAAGTCGGCCTTCCCGAGGTCCGAGAGATCCTCAAGGGAATCATGAAGGGCAAGGAAGCCGTCGTCAAGCTCAGTTGTGAAGGGCCGACCCTCAGCCCCTTCTCCATTGGCTGTGCCCAGATCAGCGATTCCTTTTACGTCTGCCACTCCGAAGAACTCCTCTATCGAAGGGGCTACGAACACTTTCTCAAGACCCGGGAGAAAGATAGATTCTTCCGATTTGTCCACAGTGCCGGACGCCTGGACGCTCGCGGCTGCTCCATCGACCTCGAGAAGAGGAGGATTTATCAGGACCTCGACGATATGATCGTTTTTTCCACCAATAACCAGTATGCGGGCAACAGCGTCGGCCTTAAGAAACATGCCATGCGGCTGGCCATCCGGCTCTCCGGCAAGGAAGGATGGCTTTGTGAACACATGTTCATCATGGCCGTACAGAACTCGGAAAAGGCCCGTGCCACCTACTTCTGCGGAGCCTTCCCTTCAGCCTGTGGGAAGACGGCTACGGCCATGCTTCCCGGTGAAAAGATCGTCGGCGATGACATTGCCTACTTCCGCAACATCAATGGCGAATTCCGTGCCGTGAATGTGGAGCGGGGAATTTTTGGCATCATCAAAGATGTCAATGCCGAGGATGACCCGGTCATCTTCAGGAGCCTTGAAACCCCCGATCATGAAGTTATCTTTTCCAATGTGCTCACGGGACCGGATAATCTCCCCTACTGGCTGGGTATGGGGGTCGAGACCCCGAAAAAGGGGAAGAACCATTCCGGAGACTGGACCGAAGGCAAAAACGACAGCGACGGCAACGTCATCCCGCATGCCCACAGCAATGCCCGCTACACTATTCGCCTCAGTTATCTGGAAAATATCGACCCCGCCTATAAGGACAAGAACGGCGTCCTGGTGGAAGGGATTGTTTACGGAGGCCGTGACAGCGACACCTCGGTCCCCATTGAAGAAGCCCCGGATTGGGAGAGCGGAATTATCGTGAAGGCCTGCACGCTGGAATCGGAGACGACTTCCGCCACCATCGGCCAGGAGGGAGTGCTCGCGCCTCAGCCCATGGCAAATCTCGACTTTATCAGCTAT